>Ga0233424_10000323_pt1 | contig 64561 bp, 17 predicted proteins | sample Watercolumn_Towu_FD_181011 | JGI IMG/M metagenome (GOLD analysis project Ga0233424, IMG submission 181011) | Freshwater microbial communities from Lake Towuti, South Sulawesi, Indonesia - Watercolumn_Towuti2014_125_MG | ecosystem: Environmental > Aquatic > Freshwater > Lake | place: Indonesia... | reverse complement strand
GACGACGCCACGGTCGGCTTCACCGCGGCCAACTTCAGCGTCAACGAAAACGTCGCGGGCGGCTTCGCCACCATAAACGTCAACCGTCTTGGCGGGACCTCGAACACGGTGCAGGTCACCTATTACACGCTCGACAGCACCGCGACGCACGGGCTGGACTACATCGGTGTGACCAACACGCTCACGTTCCTCACGGGGCAGACGAACCTCCCCTTCACCGTGCCGGTGATCAACGAGACGCCCCCCCTCGTGGAGGGCAACGAGACCTTCACCGTCAACCTCATCAACCCCGTGGGCACCGTGGGCAACGCCGCGCTCGGGCTTAGCACCGCCACCGTGACCATCGTGGACGACGACTTCTCCAACGGCTTGCTCGTCTTCAACACCAACAGCTACAGCGTCAGCGAATCCGGAGGCTCGCTCACCGTCGTCGTCCTTCGCACCAACGGCAGCACCGGTGTCGTCAGCGTCCAATACGCCACCGCCAACGGCACCGCGCTCGGCTGGAACGGCGTCGGCTCCTCGGCGGGCTTCGACTACGTGTCCACCAACAACACACTGACCTTCGCCGACGGCGAGGTCGTGAAGACCTTCAACGTCAACATCCTTGGCGACACGGAGGTGGAGGGCAACGAGACCTTCTCCATCGCGCTTTCGCCGCCCACCGGCGGCGCGACGCTCGGCACTCCGAATTCCGCGCTCATCACCATCGTGGACGATGACTTCAACGGCGGCACCATCAACTTCCTGCTCCCCAGCCAGACCGTGACCGAGGGAACCGGCCTCGTGACCGTTCCGGTATCTCGTTCCGCGCCGACGGTCGGCCAGGCGCAGGTCGTCGTGAGCTCGATTGACGGCACCGCGACCAACGGCCTGGACTACAACTTCACCAACGCCACGCTCATCTGGGCGGCGGGCGACGGCGTCAACAAGACCGTCACCTACACTGTCGTGGATTTTAACAACACGACCACGACCAACCTCGACCGCACCTTCACGCTCCGGTTGTCGGGCGTGACGGGTGGAGCTGGTCTCGGGTCCGTCACGAACCACGTGGTGACCATTCAAGACAACACCAACGGCCCCGGCAACATCTACTTCAGCGCGGCCAACTACGCCGTCTTCGAGAACAGCAACACGGTGGCCCTGGTCCTCCTGCGCACCAACGGAACCGCCGGGGCCGTCAACATCATCGTCAACACCAGCGCCAACCCCGGCAATGCCGTTCCCTACAACGGCGGCTCGACCTCCGGCACCGACTATACCAACACCTTGCCCGACACGTTCCCGCGCACCATCGCGTTCGCCAGCGGCCAGACCAGCGCCGTGGTCGCCATTGGCATCATTGACAACCAGCTCGTGGACGGCAACCGCACCCTCAACCTGACGCTGACCAAGCCCGGCGCGCCGCTCGGCTGGGGAACCATTCCGTTCAATCCCGCCAACACCGGCGCTGAACTCGGCGCGCAATCCACCGCCACGCTGACCATCCTCGACAACGAATCGGCCTCCGGCAGCGTGGACACCACGTTCAACACCACGCCCGGGCCGAACACCAACGTCAACTCCATCGCCATCCAGCCCGACGGCAAGGCCCTCATCGGCGGCGAATTCACGACCGTGGACGCCGTCTCGCGCAACCGCGTCGCCCGCCTCAACGCCGACGGCACCCTCGACACCACGTTCAATCCCGGCACGGGCGCGAGCGGCGCGGTGCGCAGCGTTTCGTTGCAAGGCGACGGCAAGGTGGTCGTCGGCGGGCTGTTCACCAACGTCAACGGTTCGGCCTTCAACCGACTCGCGCGGCTGAACGCGGACGGCTCGCTCGACGCGACCTTCACGAACAGCTTCGCCAACAACGCGGTCAATGCCGTCATCGCGCAGTCCGACGGCAAGGTCGTCGTGGGCGGCATCTTCACCACCATCAGCGGCACCAACTGGAACTTCGTCGCCCGCCTCACCACCAACGGCGCGCCCGACACGGCGTTCAACCCCGGCAGCGGCGCCGACGGCCAGGTGCGCGCGCTGGCGGTGCAGCCTGACGGTAAGATTCTCATCGGCGGCGACTTCGCCGCCGTGAACGGGACGCCGCGCACGCGCATCGCCCGGCTCAATGCCGACGGCACGCTCGACACCACGTTCAACCCCGGCACCGGCGCGAGCGACTCGGTTTACAGCATCGCGTTGCAAGTGGACGGGCGCATCGTCATCGGCGGCCTCTTCACGTCGGTGAACGGCTCGCCGGCGGGCTATGTGACGCGGCTCAACTCGGACGGCTCGGTGGACACGGCCAACTTCAGCGACGCGGGGACGGGCGCGAACGACTTCGTGACCTCCGTGGCCGTGCAACCCGACGGCCGGATCGTCATCGTCGGCGCGTTCACGAGCGTCAACGGTCTCGCGCGCAACCGCATCGCGAGGCTCGACCAGACGGGCGCGGTGGACCCGGCGCTGAACATCGGCGCGGGCGCGAACAACACGGTGAACACGGTGAGGCTGCAAGGGGACGGCAAGCTGGTGATCGGCGGCGCGTTCACCGCGGTGGACGGAATCGCGCGCAACTACGTGGCGCGGCTCAACGGCGGGAGCAACCCCGGCTCCGGCAGCGTGGAATACACGGCGAGCGTGTTCAGCGTGAGCGAAAGCACCAACACCGTGGTGATCTCACTCGTGCGCCGCGGCGGCCTGACGGGCGCGGTGGCCGTCACCTTCACCAACACGCCCATCACCGCGCTGCGGCACCCCGGCACGGGTCCTGTGGCCAACGAGAATTACACGAACGCGTTCGGCACGCTGACGCTGCCGCAGGGCGTCACGACGACCAACTTCACCGTGGGCATTATCAACCAGCCGGGGGTGGCCGGAGACAAGACGGCGTTGTTCACGCTGACCGCATTGCCGGCCGGTTTGAACGACCCGACGTTCAGTTCGTTCACCGGCGTGGCGGGCGTCAGTGCCAGCGTGCGCGCGGTCGCGGTTCAATCCGACGGCAAGATCCTCATCGGCGGCGACTTCACCACTGTCAACGGTCAGGCCCACGTCCGCATCGCGCGCTTGAACGCGAACGGCTCCCTCGACGGGACTTTCAACACGTCGGCCACGGCGGATGCCACGGTCCATTCCATCATCGTCCAGTCGGACGGCAAGATCCTGATCGGTGGCTCGTTCACGAATGTCAACGGAACCGCCAGGAGCCGGCTCGCGCGGCTCAACTCGGACGGCACGCTCGACACTTTCGACCCGAACGATGGCGGTGTGGGACCCGGTCAGAGCATCTTCGCAATGGCTTTGCGCGGCACGACGCTGATCGTGGCGGGCGACTTCACCAGTTTTGACAGCACGGCCGGCCTGGACCGCGTGGCCCGAATTGCCAACGGGGTTGTGGACACCTCGTTCGTGCCGTCGCCCAATAATTCAGAGGTGCGGGCCGTGGCGTTCGACGCGGCGGGCAACATCCTCATCGGCGGCGACTTCACCAGCGTCAACGGCGGCGCCACCGCACGCGGCCGGCTGGCTCGCCTGAATCCCGACGGCACGGTGGACACGACGTTTGCCGATCCTCTCGTGAACAACAACACGGTTCTCGCCATCGGAGTGCAGTCCGACGGTCAGGTTGTGATTGGCGGCGGCTTCACTTCCATTGGTGCTGGTCCGACCACGCGCAATCGAGTAGCTCGTTTCTCCGCGGCGGGCGTGCTGGATCCCACTTTCGATCCCAACGCGGGGGGGGACGTCCGGTCCGTCCTTGTGCAACGGGACGGGCGTATCGTGCTCGGTGGCGACTTTTCAACGCTTGGTGGTGCCACGCGCAATTGCATCGCTCGCATCAACGCGAGCGGTTCACCCGACACGGCGGCTTTCACGGGGTTGACGACGGGCGCGGAGGGCGCGGGGCGCTTCGTGCGCGCCACCGCGCTAGACGAACTCGGCCGGCTGGTCGTTGTGGGCGAATTCGCCTCGATGAACAGCCAGTCGATGGCCGGTGTAGCCCGGCTAAACGCCTTCGGTGCGACGCCGGGCGCCCAGAGCACTAGCACCTTGAACATTCAGGACGCCGACTCCGTGCTGGCCTACACTCTGGCCACTTACAACGTGATCGAGAACGAGGGGCAGGCGGTGATCACGGTCGCGCGCACGGGTGGCGCCATCGGCGCGGTCACGGCGCAGGCCTACACGACGGACGGCACGGCCATTGCCGGCGTGGACTACACGAACATCCCGCCCGCGACGCCCGTGACGCTCACATGGACCAACGGCGATTCGGCGAACAAGACCTTCAACGTCGGCATCATTGACAATCTGCTCACGAATTCGCCGCGCGTGCTGAATCTGCACCTGACGAACCTGGTCGGGAACGCCAGCTTCGCGCGCAGCAACGCGACGCTGACGATCGTGGACAACGAGTTCGGCCCCGGCGTCGTGGGCTTCAGCGCCAGCAACTACACGGTCCTTGAAAGCGGCGCGTTCATCGTCATCACCGTCCTGCGCACCAACGGAGGGGTCGGCGCGCTCTCGGCCGTCTTCACCACCTCGACCAACGGCCAGGCCAACCCGGCCATTCCGAACACGGACTTCACCCCCACCAACGGCGTGTTCAACTGGGCCGACGGCGACAACACCAACCGCACGTTCACGGTGTTCGTGGCCGACAATTTCGTCACGAACGCGGACAAGACGGTGGGGTTGCTGCTCACGTCCATCAGCGGCGGCGCCGTGCCGGGCATCACCAACTCGGTGCTCACGATTCAGGACAACGACAGCTCGTTCAACTTCAGCCTCGCCGCCTACAGCGTGAGCGAGACCAACCCCGTCGCCACGGTCACCGTCGTGCGCACGGGTTACACCAACGACATCGTGACGGTTCCCATCGCCTCCACGCTGTTCGGCGGGCCGGGCGCGGCGACGGGCGGCGCGGTGCCGGGACCGGGCGTGGACTTCCTCCTCACCAACACCGTCCTCACCTTCACCAATGGCGTCACGGCCCTCACCTTCGACGTTCCCATCTACGACGACGCGACCGTCGAGGGCGACGAGTTCTTCCTTGTCACCCTCGGCGCGCCCGGCAGCGTGCCAGCGGGCTCGGCGAGTCTGGGCGGGCAGGCCACGGCGCAGGTCGCCATCTTGGATGACGACGCGGAGTTCAACTTCACCCTTGCCGCTTACACGGTGACCGAATCGGGCATCGCGCAACTCATCGAGGTCGTGCGCACGGGCGTGACCAACACCACGGTGGACGTTCAGTTCGGCACGACGAACGTCAGCGCCATCGCGGGCCTGCACTACTTGGGCACCAACGGCACGCTCACCTTCACCAATGGCGTGCGCACGCAAGCCTTCACCGTGCCCATCATCAACAACCTCGTCACCAATCCCGCGCGCGCGGTGCAGCTCGGCCTCGCGAACCCGACCGGCCCGTTCGGCACGCGCCTCGGCGCACAGAGCACGGCCACGCTGACCATCACCGACGACGACGCCGCGCCGCTGGCGGGCGCGCTGGACCCGGGCTTCACGAACGGGCTGAACAACGCGGTCTATGCGGTGGGCATCCACGCCAATTCGAACCAGCCCGCGCTGGTGGGCAAGCTCGTCATTGGCGGCGACTTCACGCTGGTGAATGGCGCGGCGCGGAGCCGCATCGCGCGGTTGAACTTGGACGGCTCGACGGACGGAACGTTCCTCGCCACGGGCGCGAACAGCTCGGTGCGCGCGCTCGTGGCGCAGGCCGATGGTTCGGTGGTCGTGGGCGGGTTCTTCACGACACTTGGCGGATCGAACGCGAACTACATCGGGCGGCTCGATTTGACCGGCGCGTTCGACACGAATTTCAACACGGGCAGCGGGCCGAACAACGCGGTCAATGCGCTGGCCTTGCAGGCGGACGGCAAGGTTCTCGTCGGCGGGCAGTTCACGTCGGTCAACGGCACGAACCGCAACTTCATCGCGCGGCTGAACGCAGACGGCTCGCTGGACACCACCTTCAATCCTGGCAGCGGGTGCGATGGATTCGTGCGGAGCATCGTGGCGCTGGCGGACGGCAGCGTGCTCGTGGGCGGCGAGTTCAACGTGGTCAACGGGACGTTCTCGCGCGGGCTGGCGCTGCTGACGACCAACGGCGCGGTGGACACGGGCTTCAGCGTGCGCCTCGGCGCGGGCGTGGGCGGGTCGGTTTACTCGGTGGCGGTGCAGGTGAATGCGGGCGTGACCAACGCGGTCATCGGAGGCTTGTTCAACACCGTGAGCGGGCAACCGCGCACGAACCTCGCGCGCGTGGCGCTCGCGCCCGCCACGTCGGGCACGCTGGAAGCGGGCTTCGCGCCGTCGGCGGATGGTTACGTGAACACCGTGGTGGTGCAACCGGACGGCAGGCTGGTCATCGGCGGGAGCTTCGGCCTGGTCAACGGCCTGGGCCGGAACCGCATCGAGCGGCTGAACGTGGATGGCGCGCCCGACTTCACGATCAACTTCGGCGTGGGCGCGGACAACGACGTGAACACGGCGCTGGTGCAATTCGACGACGACAGCCTCGTGATCGGCGGGACGTTCCTCAACTTCTCGGGCCAGCCGCGGCCGTATCTGACGCGCGCGTTTGGGCGCAACACGGCGAACGCGGGCAGCCTCGAATTCACCTCCGCGACCTATGTCGTCGGCGAGAGCACCAACGCGGTCATCACCGTGCGGCGGACGGGCGGGTTGCAGGGGCCGGTGTCGGTGCAGGCGACGGCGACGGCCGGGACGGCGACGGCGAACGTGGACTTCGTGCCGGTGAACACGACGCTGAACTTCGCGGCGGGCGTAAATTTGCAGAGCTTCGTGGTCACGAACCTCGACGACGTGATTCCGGAGGGCGACGAGACGGTGAACCTGACGCTGGTGGGGGCGAGCCTGACGGGCGGGGCGGTGCTCGGGGCGCAGGGGACGGCGACGCTGGTGATCGCGGACGACGACTCGGTGATGGCGTTCCTGTCGCCGGCGTTTGGGGTGAACGAGAACGGGACGAACGCGGTGATCACGGTCGTGCGCTTGTTTGGGACGAACGGGGTGGTGACGGTGGACTACAGCACGGCAGACGGGACGGCGACGTCGCCGTTGAAGTATCTGGCGACGAACGGGACGCTGGTGTTCGGGAACGGGGTGGCGACGCAGGTGTTCCTCGTGCGCATCATTGAGAACGCGGTGGCGGATGGGAACACGACGTTCACCGTGTTGCTCTCCAACCCGACGGGGCAGTCGGGCGCGACGGCGGTGCTCGGCTCGCCCGCCACCGCGACGGTGACGATCGTGGATGATGAATTCAGCCCCGGCGTGCTGACGTTCAGCTCGGCGGCCTACTCGGTGAACGAGAATGGCGGCAGCGCGCCCATCACCGTGCTGCGGACCAACGGCACGCTGGGCGCGGTGTCGGTGCAATTTGCCACGGGCGGCGGCACGGCGGTGCCGGGCGTGCGCTACACGCCCACCAACGGCATGCTCTCGTGGGCCAACGGCGACCTCACGCCCAAGACCTTCAGCGTGGCCATCATTGACACCCTCACCGTGGAAGGCAACCAGACGGTGGATCTCACGCTCAGCAGCCTGGCCGGCGGGGCGGTGCTCGGCGCGGTTTCCAACGCGGTGCTGACCATCTTCGACGACGACGGGGTGGTGCAGTTCAGCGCGGCGGCCTACACGGTGGTGGAGAACCAGACCAACGCGGTCGTGACGGTCACGCGCAGCGGCGCGGTCAACAACATCGTCAACGTCAACTACTTCACCAGTGACGGCACGGCGGTGGCGGGGGTGAAATACTACGCGACCAACGGGACGCTCACATTCGGGCTGGGGGTGACCGTGCAGACGTTCAACGTCGGCCTCATCAACAACCAGGTGGCCGAGGGCACGAAGAGCTTCAACGTGCACCTGACCAACCTCACCGGGCTGGCATTCCTCGGCATGCTGACCAACGCCGTCGTGACGATCCTCGACGACGACGTGAGCGTGCAATTCTCCAGCTCGGCCTACGCCATCAGCGAATCCGCCGGCATCGCCGTCATCAACGTCCTGCGCGCGGGCGCGACCAACGGCACGGTGAGCGTCAACTACGGCACCAGCGACGGCTCCGCCGTGGGCGGGCAGGACTACGTCCCGCAGAACAGCTCCCTCACCTTCAACCCCGGCGAGACCAACAAGACCTTCTCCATCACCATCCTTAACGACGCCCTAGTCGAGCCCGACGAGACGGTGAATCTGAGCCTGAGCCTGCCGGTGGGAGCGGTGCTGGGCGTGCCCGCGACGGCCGTGCTGACCATCGTGAACGACGACACGGACGTGGAATACCTGCTGGCGCAGTTCACGGTCAGCGAGACGGCGACCAACGCGACCATCACGGTGCGGCGGCGCGGCGTGACGACCAACGCCTTCACGGTGGACTTCCGCACGGCGGACGGCACGGCCATCGCCGGCGTCCACTACGGCGCGACCAACGGCACCCTCAACTTCGGCGCGGGCGTCATCACGCGCACCTTCGATGTGCCCGTCACCAACGACCTCGTCGCGCTCGGCGATCTGTTTGTGAACCTGCTGCTCACCAACGCCGTGGGCGTGCCGCTGGGGCCGCAGGCGGCGGCCATTCTCGTCATCCAGGACGACGAGGTGGAGTTCGTCTTCGCCGCGCCGGCGATCAACGTGCTCGAGGACCGGACCAACGCGGTGATCAACGTGGTGCGCCGCGGTTCGACGACGGGCACCAACACGGTGGACTTCGCGACGGCCAACGGCACGGCGTTCGCGGGTTCGGACTACGTGGCGACGGCGGCGACCCTGACCTTCCTGCCGGGCGTGACGAACGTAGCTGTGCTGGTGCCGCTCATTGACGACATCACCGAGGAACCCAGTGAGACCGTGAACCTTTCGCTCGCAAACCCATCCGCGCCGGCGACCATCGGCGGGCCGGGCTTCGCCCTGCTGAACATCGTGGACAATGACCGCATCGGCAGCCTGGACTCGCAGTTCGATCCGGGCCTGGGCGCGAGCAACGCCGTGTATGCAGTCGGTCTCTACACCAACCTGGCAATACCGTCGCTGGCAGGAAAAATTCTGGCGGCAGGCGACTTTGACGCGTTCAACTCCTCGCCGACGCGGAGGGTGGTGCGGCTGAACTACGACGGGACGGCGGACACGAACTTCAACGTGGGGTCCGGCGCCGACAACGTGGTGTATGCGGTGGCGGTGCAACCCGATGGCACCGCACTTATCGGCGGCAGCTTCACGTTCGTGAATGGGACGAACCGCAACTACGTGGCGCGGCTCGGCACGAACGGCGCGCTGGACTTGACGTTTGGCGCTGCGGGCGTGGGGGCTGGACCGAACGGGGCGGTGCTGGCCATCGCGCGGCAACCGGACGGCAAGGTGGTCATCGGCGGGGCGTTCACGAGCGTGGACGGGCAGTCGCGCAACCGTGTGGCGCGGCTCAACGCGGACGGGACGCTGGACACGCTGTTCAACCCCGGTGCGGGCGCGAACAACTTGGTGCAGGCGGTGGCGCTGGACACCAATAACATGGTGCTCATCGGCGGGTTCTTCCATTCGGTGAACGGGTTGTCGCGGACGAATCTGGCGCAGCTGGACACCAATGGCGTGGTGCAGGCGGCGTTCACGAACACACTGGGAGCGGGGGCGCAGGTTCACGCTCTTGCTGTGCAGCCGGACAACAGCGTGGTGATCGCGGGGAGCTTCACGAACGTGGGTGGGTTCGGGCGGACGAACATCGCGCGAGTGTTTGGGAACGGCGGGCTGGACCCGATGTTCAGCAGTTCGGCATCGCCCAACAGCACGGTGCGCGCGTTGGGGTTGCAGGCGAACGGGTCGGTGGTGGTGGCGGGGGATTTCACGGTGGTGAGCGGGGCATCGCGCAACAACATGGCGCGGCTGACATCGGCGGGGGTGCTGGACACGAACTTCAACATCGGCACGGGCTTCAACGGGCCGGTGTTCGCGTTGGCGCCGCAGCCGGACGGGCGCGTGGTGGCGGGGGGCGATTTCACATTGTTCGAGGGCATCAGCCGCAACCGCATCGCGCGGCTCAACGGCGACCACGGTGTGGTGCGGTTCGCGACGGGCACGGCGAGCGTGTTCGAGAACCAGGGCAGCATCACGCTGCTGGTGGTGCGCGAGTTCGCGAGCAGCGGGACAATCCGCGTGGATTTTGGGACGGGCGACGTGACGGCGTTCGCGGGGCTGGACTACACGACGACGAACGGGACGCTGGCGTTCGTGCCGGGCGTGACGAACCTGACCATCACGGTGCCCATCGTGAACGACTTCATCCCCGAGGCGGACAAGACGTTCAACCTGACGTTGAGCAATGCGGTGGGCGGCGCGCTGGGCGCGCCGACGAACATGGTGATCACGATTCTGGACGACGACAGCGTGTTCAACTTCTCGGCGGCGGCCATCAGCGTGCTGGAGGACACGAACGTGGTGACGTTGACGGTGACGCGGACGGGCTTCGTGAACAGCACGGTGACGGTGCCGTTCCTGACGCTGGACGGGACGGCGCTGATGACGAGCGATTACGTGACCAATTCGGGCACGCTGACGTTTGGGCCGAACGTGACGAGCCAGACGATCCCGATCACGATCGTCAACGACGCGCTCGAGGAGACGACGAAGAGTTTCACGGTGAACTTGCTGCCGGGCACGACGGGCGAATCGAGCCTCGGCGTGCAGACCAACCAGACCATCACCATTCTCGACAACGACAGCACGCTGTTCTTCGCGTTCGCGACAACGAACGTGCTGGAGGACGTGGGGACGGTGACGTTCGAGGTGCAGCGAACCGGCTACACGAACAACACGGTGAGCGTGGGGATCACGACGACGAACGGGACGGCGGTGACGGAGATTGACTACACCACGAACCGCGCCGTGCTCTCGTTCGGGCTCGGGGTGACGAGCCAGACGTTCACGGTGACGATTCTGAACAACCAGTTGGAGCAGCCGAACCGTCAGTTCTCGGCGTTGCTGGAGCCGCCGGTGACAGGCGAGGGCAGCCTCGGCGCGCAGACGGTCTCGACGGTGACCATCGTGGACAACGACAGCACGCTGCAATTCAACGTGGCAGGGGCGACGGTGTTGGAGAACTCGGGGACGGTGACGTTGAACGTGGTGCGGTCGGGCTTCACGAACAACACGGTGCTGGTGCCGTTCAATACGTTGAACGGGATGGCGCTGGCGGGACAGGATTACACGACCAATTCGGGGACGCTCAACTTTGCGCCGGGGGTGACAAACCTGCCCATCACGGTGGCCATCCTCAATGACACGGTGGTCGAGTCAACGGAGGCGTTCACAGTGGTGCTCACGGTGCCCGGCGGCGAGGGAAGTCTCGGGGCGCAGGCGACGGCCACGGTCACGATTCTTGACGACGACAGCAACCTGCAGTGGGAGGTGGCGGCGACGAACGTCGTGGAGCGGGCGACGAACATCACCATCAACGTGACGCGCACCGGCTACCTGACCAACACGGTGAGCGTGCCGTTCAACACGTTGAACGGGACGGCGCTGGCGGGGCTGGATTACACGACGAACAGCGGGGTGCTGACGTTCGGGACGAATGTGACGACGCTGCCGGTGACGGTGGTCATCTTGAACGACAAAGTCGTCGAGCCGCAGGAGGCGTTCACCATCAACCTCGGCACGCCGGTGGGGGAGGCGAGCCTCGGCGCGGTGCCGGTGGTGACGGTGACGATTGACGACGACGACAGCGCGTTCACGGTGGCGGATGTGAGCGTGAACGAACGCGGGGGGAGCGTGACGTTGACGGTGACGCGCACGGGCGCGAGCAACAGCGTGGTGGGCGTGTCCTTCGCGACGGCGCCGGGGACGGCGTTCCCGGGCATCAACTTCTCGAACACCGTCGGGACGCTGACGTTCGGCGTGGGGGTGACGAGCCAGCCGGTGACGGTGCCCATCATCAACAACGTGGCGATTACGGGGAACCGTGTGTTCACGCTGGGGTTGAGCGCGCCGACGGGCGAAAGCACGCTGGGTGTGCCGAGCACGGCGAACATCACGATCCTCGATGACGACAGCACGTTGCAGTTCAGCTCTGCGACGGCCAGCGCGCTGGAGAGCAGCGGGGGGTTGACGGTGACGGTGGACCGCGCGGGCGTGGTGGACACGACGGTGACAGTGCCGTTCCGCTTCATCAACGGGTCGGCGACCAACGGCGTGGACTTCTTGGGCACGAACGGGACGCTGACGTTCGGGACGAACGAGACGAGCAAGACCGTTTTCGTGGGCTTCATCAACAACCTCGCGGTGCAGACGAACCGGAGCTTCACGATTCTGCTGGACCCGCCGACGGGCGAGGCCGCGGTGGTGGGCAACGGGTTGGTGACGGTGACAATTGTGGATGACGACAGCACGCTGGCGTTCCCGGCGCCGACCGCGGTGGTGAGCGAGACGGCGACGAACCTGACGGTGACGGTGTTGCGCGCGGGGGCGACGAACGTGGCGGTGTCAGCGTTCCTGCGGACGGCGGACGGCACGGCGCTGGCCGGGCCGCACTACCAGACGGTGATTTCGAACATCGTGTTTGCGGCGGGCGAGAGCGTGAAGACGGTGTTGGTGCCCATCGTGAACAACCAGATCATCGAGGGGACGCGCACGTTCAACGTGCGGCTGACCAATGAGGTGGGCGAGGTGACGCTGGCGGCGAACTCAAACCTCGAGGTTTCGATATTGGAAGACGATTTCATTTCGCTGGTGCCGAGCGGCGTGACCGTGCTTGCCGAGAGCTTCAGCCCGACGAACAACGCTTTGGATCCGAACGAGGTGGTGACGTTGAACCTGGCCATCCGCAATCTCGGCAACGTGCCGACGACGGCGGGGTTGGTGGCGACGTTGTTGCCGGGCGGTGGCGTGCAGGGTCCGAGCGGGGCGCAGAGTTACGCGGGGTTGGTGGAGAACGGGTCGAACACGGTGAGCCAGGCGTTCACGTTCACGGTGAACGCGACGGACACGGTGCAGGCGACCCTGCAATTCCAGGACGGCGCGAACAATCTGGGGACGGCGACGTTCAACATCGCCCTCGGCGCGGCGACGAGCTTCACGAATCGCGGGCTAATCAATGTGCCGGGGACGATCATCGTGCCAAGCGCGGGGCCGGCGTCGCCGTATCCCTCGACGTTGACGGTGGCGGGGATGACGGGTGTGGTGCGGAAGGTGACGGTGACGTTGACGAACCTGACGCACACGTTCCCCGCGGACGTGGACGTGCTGCTGGTGAGCCCGACGGGGCAGAGGGTGTTGTTGATGAGCGACGCGGGGGCTGGCAACGCGGTGACGAACGTGACGTTGACATTCGATGATGGAGCGGGGTTGTTCCTGCCGGATTTGGGGCAGATCATCAGCGGGAGTTACAAGCCGACGGATTACGCGCCGGCGGATGTGTTCCCGGCGCCCGCGCCGGCGGGCCCATACTCGACGAATCTGTCGGCGTTCAATGGGTTCAACCCGAACGGGGTGTGGTCGCTCTACATCATGGATGACACGGGGAACAACAACGGGTTCATCCTGAACGGGTGGTTCATGACGATCACGACGGTGACGCCGACGGTGGATTTGGCGGCCTCGATGAGCGCCTCGACCAACTCCATCCTCGCGGGCAGCCTGCTCACCTACACGACGGTCATCACGAACAAGGGTCCGAACACGGCGACGGGTGTGGTGGTGACGAATGTGTTGCCGGCGGGGATGCAGTTTGTCACGGCGACGAGTTCCTACGGGTCGGTGTCGAGCGCGGGCGGGCAAGTGGTGGCGACGTTGGGTTTCGTGACGAACGGGACGGCGCCGACGGTGAGCATCGTGATGACGCCGCTGGTGCCGGGGTTGGTGACGAACGTGGCGACGGCGACGAGCGCGGAGATCGATCTGAACGGGGCGGACAACACGGCCTCCGTGGTGGTGACGGTGTTGCCGGGTGCGGATGTGGGCTTGGTGGCGGGGATCACGCCGAGTCCGGGGACAGTGGGGTCGAATGTGGTGGTGTCGATCTCGGTGACGAATCGGGGGCCGAGTTCGGCTTCGGGGTTGTTGCTGACGAACGCCTTGCCGCCGACGTGGACGTTCTTGTCGGCGACGACGACGTTGGGTTCGTTCAGCCAGTCGGGGAGCAACGTGGTGTTCAATCTCGGGACGATGGCGTCTGGCGGGTCGGCGTCGCTGACGGTGACGGCCGGGACGGCGTCGCCGGGGACGTTCACGAACGGGATCACGCTGTTCAACATCGCCGAGGTAAACAACGCGGACAATGTGACGAACGTGGTGGTGACGCTGACGGGCCAGCCGCGGCCGACGCTCACCGGGGGCGGCGTCACGGGTGGGGGCGGGACGTTTGGGTTCACGGTGAATGGGCAGCCGGGCTTCACCTACGTGATCGAGCGGTCTGCGAACCTGGTGATTTGGACACCGGTCTTCACGAACTCGACAGGCGGGACGTTCACGTTCACGGACACGAACTCGACTGGGTTCAGGTTCCTGTTCTACCGTGTGGTGCAGCGATAGGTGGTGGTGGCCGTGAAAGCTGGCCGCCGGGCCGCGGATGGATACTGCGGCTTGCGGACAGGGAAAAACTGTAGGGCTGGGGACGGGTTTGCGGTTGAATTGGAAGCAGTTGGAAAACAAACTTTGGCCAAGCAATTTGAGCGCTGGAACAACTAGTTTCGGGGAACAGGCCTGTGCTCCTGCGGGGGGCGCAGGCCGTTGCCTTGGCCGTTGGGTATCGAGAGTGCGTTTTGATATGGCGAGACGTTCGGCGGGAACAGGATTCTCGGGATGGCGGCGGGTGCTGGTTTGCCTTGCGCTGGCGGGCGCGGTCTGGTTGGGGCCGCGGTGCCAAGTGCAAGCCCAGCCTGCCAACGACAACTTCACCAACGCGGTCGTGCTGCCGGGGAACGTGGGGTCCACGAATCGCTTTCCAGGGGGGCTTCTGCCTCTCAACAACTTCGGCGCGACTCGCGAAGTGGGCGAGCCCATCATCGTCCCCTTGACCGGAAACGTGGGGGGGAGATCGGTGTGGTTCACTTGGACCCCGACCAGCAGCGGCGCGGCCACGGTGAGCACCATCGGCAGCGGGTTTGACACGGTGCTGGGCATCTACACCGGCAACAGCGTCGCCGCGCTGACATTGGTCGCGGAGGATGACGACACCGGGAGTCCCGGTGGCGCAAGTCTGGCGACATTTGTCGCGATTGCCGGGACGACCTACCACATCGCCGTGGACGGCTTCACCTTTGGCGTGCCGGCGCCGCAGGGGAACATCACCATCAACTGGGGCGTCGCGCCGGTGACCAACGACGACTTCATCAACGCACAGTTGCTGTTGGGAGCCTCGGGTTCCGTGGGGGGCAACAACCTCGGGGCGACGGAGGAGGCTGGCGAACCGGACCACAGCGGCAACCTTGGCGGCGCGTCCGTCTGGTATCGGTGGACACCGGCTGCGAGCGGCCCGGCCACGTTCACGGTTACTCCCAGCTTGCCCACGCTCCTGCTGGCTGTTTACACCGGGAACAACGTCGCCGCGCTCTCGACGGTGGCGAGCAACGCGCTCGGCGGCGGGCTGTTCACCAACGTCGTCAGTTTCAACGCGGTCGCAGGCACGACCTATTCGGTTGCCGTGGACGGCTTCAACACGGGTGCCGTGACCAACCAGAACGCGTTCACGCTCAGTTACGCCGGGCAGCTCAGCACCAACGCGGGCACCTTCCAGTTCTCGGCCACCAACTACTTCGTGACCAGCGTGGAGTCCGGCTTCTTCTCGCCGATCGAGGACGGCACGTTCAACCTCGATGCCGGCGGCGCGCTTATCACGGTCACGCGCACCAACGGATTCACCGGTCGGATGATGGTTCAGTGGACGACGGTGGACGGCTCGGCCATCGGAGGACTGAACTTCGTCGGCACCAACGGCGTGCTGTTTTTCGATGATTTCCAGATGAGCCGGCAGTTCGTCATTCCCATCGCGATCAACCTTGCCAGCCAGAACACGCTGACGTTCAGCGTGGCCATCACGAACGTGGTGGTGGACACAAACCTGTTCGGCACGCTGGTCGAGTCCACGAACCTCGTGCCGACTTTCGCCGCCGCGCCCGCGACGGTGAACATTCTGCCAGTGGCGGCCATTCCCGCGCCGGGCGCCGGTGTCATCAATTTCCTCAAGACCAGCTATCGCCGGTCGGAAGGAGTCGGGCTTGCCGACATCGCGATCATGCGCGCCGGCGGAGACCAGACGGCGGCCGTGACCGTGAACTACCGGTTGCAATCCACGCCCGACAACGGATTCGGGGGTGGGGTCGGCGACAACAACCAGTTCCTCCTGCAAGCCGGCTCGGACTACGCCCGGACGACGGTGGACTTCACGCCGGGCAACTTCCCGAACACGGCGACCATTCCTGCCAATGCCCAGTTTGCGTTCATCCAAGTTCCCGTCGTGGACGACAACACCGTCGAGTTCAACGAGGACATCCTGATGGTGTTCGACAACCGGACCAGCCCGGACTCGCCCTCGCCGCGCTTCCCGGCGGCAACGAACGGCTACGCCATCGGCGCGAGTTCCGTCGCGTTCCTCACCATCGTGTTCGAGAACCGCCGTGGCCAGGAGCAGCCCGCCGGCGCGGCGGACAACAATCACAACCTCGAGAACGATCCGCTGACGACGCCGCCGTTCAACCTGAACCCGGGCGCGAACAACCCGGTCTACGCGGTGGCCGTGCAGAGCGACCAGCAGACGGTGCTCGTCGGCGATTTCACCGGAGTCAACGCCGTGCCGCTGAACCGCATCGCGCGCATGGGCACGACGGGCCAGCTCGACCCCCTGTTCAACCCCGGCTCGGGCGCGGACAATTTCATCAACGCCGTGGTGGTGCAGGGCGACGGGCGCATCCTCATCGGCGGTGGCTTCAGCTCCTTCAACAACCAGAACTCGGGAGGCGTGGGCAACGGCATCGCGCGCCTCGACACCACCGGCACGCTGGACCCGTCCTTCAACCCCGGCGCGGGCATCAACCCCGGCGACGTCGCGGGCAGCGCCATCCAGGCCATCGCGCTGCAAACCGACGGGTCCATCCTCATCGGCGGCAACTTCACCACCTTCAATTCCCAGCCGCGCACGCGCATCGCGCGCCTCACCTCATCCGGCGGGCTCGACGCCTCATTCACGAACACCCTGGGCGCCAACGACCGCGTCTATGCCATCGCCGTCGCGCCGTCCGGCCGCATCGTGGTCGGCGGCGCGTTCACGGCGATGAACGGCGCGCCCCGAAACGGCGTCGCCGCGCTGAACCCGGACGGCTCGCTCGACGCGACCTTCAGCGCCCTTGGCTCCGGCGCCAATGGGGCCGTCTATGCGGCGCAAGTGCTCTTCGACAACAAGATCCTCATCGCCGGCGATTTCACGGCGGTGGACTTCCGGCCGCGCGCGGGCATCGCGCGGCTAAACGTGGACGGCTCGCTCGACACCACATTCGACCCCGGCTCCGGCTTCGACGGGCCTGTTTACACGATGGCCATCCAGCTCGACGGCAACATTGTCGTCGGCGGCTCATTCACCACCTACAACAGCACCCGGCGGATGTGCATCGCGCGGCTGCTGCAGAACGGGACGCTGGACACGACGTTCATGGACACGGCCTACAACCAGTTCGCCGGGCTGACGCAGCCGCTGAGCGTGCAACCGCGCGCGTCGTGCCTTGCGCTGGCGCTGGAGGGCAACGGCAACGTGATGATCGGCGGCGTGTTCACGCGCGTCGGCGGGGGAACCCGGCGCGACGCGAACAGCCTGCGGCAGAACGTGGCCCGGCTGATCGGCGGCAGCACGCCCGGCCCCGGCAACTTCGAGTTCACGACCAACAGCTATTCGGCGGGCGAGAGCAGCGGGTCCATCTTCATCACGGCCACGCGCACGAACGGCAACCTTGGGGCCGCGACCGTCCTGTTCACGACGAGCGACAGCACGGCCGTCAGCGGCTCGGACTACATTGCGACCAACGGGACGCCGACGTGGCGTTCGACCTACAACCTGTTCAACCCGACGCTTTCGTGGCAGGTGCAGGACGGCTTGTTCAGCGTGAACAACGACCCGCTGTTCCTGGACACGGCGTCGGTGAATCCCAATCCGCCCATCAGCACGACCGTGGGCGTCACGAGCGCCCACATCAGGGTCGGCATCATCAACGACAACAACGTGGAGGGCAACGAGCGGTTCAACATCGGGCTGGCGCTGCCCGCGCTGACGGCGACCAACGGTCCCATCCTGCGGCTGGGCGGGATGCCCATCCCTCTGGGGACGGCGCTCGGGCGCAAGGACGCGTTTGTGACCATCGTGGATGACGACTTCGCCTACGGGAGCCTCGGGTTCAGCGCGGCGAACTACATGGCGACGGAGAACGCGGGCGCGGCCGTCATCACGGTCATCCGCACCAACGGGGCGACGGGGACGGTGAGCATCAACTACGCGGCAACGCCCGGCACGGCGACGACGAACGATTTCATCCCCGTGAACGGGTTGCTGACGTTTGCGCCGGGGCAGTTGACGCGGACGTTCAGCGTGCCGCTCGTGGACGACACGGTGACCAACGCCGGGCGCACCGTGCTGCTGCAATTGTCGCAGCCGACGGGCGGGGCGGCGACGAACGGCATGACCATCGCCGCCGTGCTGGACATCCTGGACAACGAGCCGCCGGCTGGAACGCCCGCAGGTTCCGTGAACACGGGGTTCGGCTCGACGGGCACTGGGCCGAACGACAAGGTGCTCACGGTCACATACATCACCAACACGCCGGCGGGATTCGGGCTGAACGGCAAGTGGATCATCGGCGGCGATTTCACGAGCGTGGACGGATTCCCGCGGCGCGGAGTGGCCCTGCTCAAGCCGGATGGTTCGGTGGACACGACAGTCTTCACCAAGTTCGGCAACGGGGTGAACGCGAGTGTCTACACGACGACGGTGCACACGAATGCGGGGAACACCAACTTGCTTGGGCGCATCATCATCGCCGGGGCGTTCACGCAAGTGGACGGGACGAACCGGGCGCGGATCGCGCGGCTGAACGCGGACGGGTCGCTGGACGGGTCGTTCAACCCCGGGGCGGGGGCGGACAATCCGATCTACGCGGCGGTGATCCAGCCGGATGACAAGATCATCATCGCGGGCGATTTCACGTCGGTGAACGGTTCGTTGCGGAACCGAATCGCGCGGCTGAACGCGGACGGCACCGTGGACAACACGTTCAACCCGGGACAGGGCGCGAGCGACGCCATTCGGGCGATTGCGCTGGATGGGGCAGGCGGTCTCTACATCGGCGGGGATTTCACGTCATTCAACGCCATTGCGCAGGGGCACATCGCGCACCTGACGACGAACGGCTCGCTGGACCTCGGGTTCGCGCCGGGCGCGCCTGGCACGGACGGCCGCATCCGATCCATTGCGGTTGATACTGCAACCAACCTGGTCATCGTCGGCGATTTCACCACCGTTCACGGCGTCACCAACCACTACCGCATCGCGCGGCTCTCGTCGGCGGGGGCGATCACGACGAACTTCGTGGCCACGGGCGCGGACAACTCCATCTTCGCGGTGGCGCTCGACAGCGTGTCCAACATCGTGGTTGCCGGTGATTTCTCGACGTTCAACGGTGTGAACCGCACGCGCATCGCTCGCCTCACGCCGGACGGCGCACTCGACCCGTCCATCAATTTCGGCAGCGGCCCGAACAACTTCGTCGCGGCCGTCGCCCTCGAACCGCGCGCGGGCGGCGTGATGACCATCGGCGGCGGCTTCACGCTCGTGGACGGCTTCACCCGCAACTTCGTGGCCCAGCTTATCGGTGGCGAGACCACGAATTCCGGCGTGCTGCAATTCTCGGCCACGAACTACTTTGAAACTGAAGTGTCCGGCAACGCCTTGCTCACCGTCCGGCGCGTGGGCGGCCTCTTCAATCAGGTCTCCATTGACTTCGCAACTGCCGATGTCACCGCGACGAACGCGACCCACTACCTTGGCGCGGCGGGCACGCTGTTCTTCCAGCAGGGCGAGGCCACGCGCTCGTTCAGCGTCGGTGTCCTCGACAACACGCTGACCAACGCCAACCGCGCGTTCAGCGCGTTCCTGTTTAACCCGACAAACTATTCTCCGACTTTCGGGACGAACGTGGACACGTTCCTCTTCGGCGCCATCACCAACGCGACGGTGACCATCCGCGACGACGACAGCCTGTTCCGCTTCCTGGTCCCGACGTTCAGCGTCAACGAAAACGTGGTGGGCGGCAATGTGACCATCACGGTGTTGCGGGACGGCGGGGCGGTGGGGACGATGACGGTGGACTTTCGCACGGCGGCGCTCACGGCAATTCCCGCCACGAACTACTCGGACACCAGCGGCACGCTCACGTTCACCAACGGCCAGTCGTCCGCGAACTTTCTCGTGTCGGTGCTGAACAACACGAACATCCAGGGCAACGTCACCGTTCAACTGCTGCTGACCAATGCGCAGCCTGTGCCGGGGCTCATCGCGCCCGGTGCGGCTTACCTCGGGACCAACGCCATCGCGACGCTCATCATTGTCGACGACGACTTCGCGCCGGGCTCGCTCTCGTTCTCGAGCGCGACGTTCCTCGTCAACGAAAACGGCACGAACGCGACCATCACGGTGACGCGCACCAACGGATTCACCGGCTTGGTGACGGTCCGATACAACACCGCCAACGGCACCGCGCTCGGCTACTCGGGCGTCGGCCCCACGGCGGGATTCAACTACACGAACACGTCCGGCACGCTGACGTTTGCGGACGGCGAACTCGTGCAGACCTTCCGCGTGGGAGTGATCGACGACACGGCGGCCAACGGCAACAAGACCGTCAACCTCCTCCTCTCCAACCCCACCGGCGGCGCGCAACTCGGCGCCATCCAGACCGCCGTGCTGACGATCGTTGATGATGAACTCTCCAACTTCGGCAGCCTTGTCTTCAGCACCAACGCCTACACTGTCAGCGAAACCAACGGCAGCGTTTTGGTCACCGTCCAGCGGCTTGGCGGGAGCGCGGGGACGGTGACGGTGGACTTCATCATGAGCGGCGGCACGGCCATCCCCGGCCTCAATTATCTCAACGCCACCCGCACCCTCACCCTCACCAACGGCGTCACCAACTCCGTCGTTGCGGTCACCGTCCTGAACAACCCCATCCTCGAGGGCGACAAGACCGTGAACCTGAGCCTGGCCAACGCGACCGGCGGCGCGACCATCGGCAACCCCGCGGCGGCGGTGCTGACGATCACGGACAACGGGTCGGCGCCGGGGGAGGTGCACTTTTCGACGGGGTTCTACGGGGCGACGGAGAACGGGACGAACGCGACCATCACGGTGGTGCGGTCGAACGGGTTCACCGGGGCCATCAACGTGGACGTGCGGACGGTGGATGGGACGGCGCTGGCGGGGCGTGATTACTCGAACACGGTCGTCACCCTCAGCTTCAGCAACTCGCAACGGTCGGCCACGCTGCTGGTGCCCATCATCAACAACGCGGCGCAGGACGGCAACCGCATCTTCTCGGTGCAGTTGTTCAACTTCGCCGGGGGCGCGCTCCCCGGCCTGACGAACGCGACCGTGCGCATCCTCGACGACGAGCGCCCGGCCGGCTCGCTGGACGACCAGTTCAACCCCGGCGGGACGGGACCCGACGGCGTCGTGTATGCCGTGCAGACCGAGCCGAACGGCCTGCTCTACCTCGCCGGCGACTTCACCGCTTACAACGGCACCAACCGCTCCGCCCTCGCGCGCCTCAACGTGAACGGCACGCTCGACGCACTATGGGACGCCGGCGCCATCACGCGGGTCGGGACGAACGGGTCGGTGCGGGCGTTGGGGCTCTACACGAGCGGCACCAACATCGGCAAGGTGGTGATCGCGGGGTTGTTCGACAACGTGGCCGGGTTTGGGCGCGCGCACATTGCGCGCGTGGACGGGGTGACGGGCGCGATAGACCCGAGTTTTGATCCCGGCGCAGGGGCCAACAGCCCGATTTACGCGGTGGCGATCCAGACGGACGGGAAGGTGCTCATCGGCGGGAGTTTTTCGGTGTTCGCGGGAGCGCAGCGCAGCGGGGTGGCGCGGCTGAATCTTGACGGGACGTTGGACGGGACGTTCAACCCCGGGTCCGGGGCGAACGGGTCGGTGCGGGCGCTGGCGGTGGACATCAACGGGCTGGTCTATATGGCCGGGGATTTCACAAGTGTGGATGGCGTGGGCCGCAACCGGATCGCGCGCCTCAAGGCGGACGGGAGCGTGGACAAGTTGTTCGACCCCGGGACGGGGGCGGACAATTTCGTGAACGCGATCGCGCTGCCGCCCGACGGGCGGCCCTACATCGCGGGCGGGTTCGGGGCGATCAACGGCACGGCGCGGGCGCGCATCGCGCGGTTGGGGACGGACGGGGCGTTGGACGGGTTGTTCGACCCCGGGAGCGGGTTCGACGATTACGTGACGGCGCTGGCGTTGCAACCGGACGGGCGGCTGGTGGCGGGCGGGGCGTTCACGGTGGTGCGTGGGCTGCCGCGCAACCGCATCGTGCGCTTGGACGCCGCGGGCGCGGTGGACCCGACTATCAACATCGGGGACGGGGCGGACAACTTCGTGGCGACGGTGGCGGTGCAGAATGACGGGAAGATCATTCTTGGGGGCGGGTTCACGAATTTCAACGGGGTGGTGGCGAACCGGCTGGCGCGGCTGTTCGGGGGGACGAACCTGGGCCCCGGCAGCCTGAATTTTTTGAGCCCGGCGTTTGCGGTGGTGGAGAACGGGACGAATGTGGTGATCACGGTGGTGCGGGAGGGCGGGACGTTGGGGCCGGTGGGTGTGGATTACGCGACGAGTGATGGGAACGCGGTGGCGCCGCAGGATTACGTGGCGGCGGCTGGGACGCTGACGTTCCTGGACGGGGAGACGCGGAAGAGTTTCACGGTGACGATCGTGGACAACGTGCTGGTGGACGGGAACCGGACGGTGAACTTGGCGCTGGGCAACCCGACCGGGGGTTCGACGATTGGGGCGGTGGACACGGCGGTGTTGACGATTTTGGACAATGACGGGGTGGTGGGGTTCAGCCCGGCGAGCTACAACATCAACGAGAACGCAGGGGTGGCGGTGATCAGCGTGGTGCGCGCGGGCGGTGCGACGGGTCAGGTGAGCGTGGACTACTTCACGCGGGATGGGAGCGCGGTGGCAGGGCGGGATTACGTGGCGACGAACGGGACGGTGGTGTTCGGGCCGGGGCAGAGCAACGGGGTGGTGACGGTGGGCATCATCGACAACATCACGGTGGAGGGGAACCGGGTGTTCGAGGTGGTGCTGACGAACGTGACCGGGGCGGCGGTGATCGGGTTGACGAACGCGCCGGTGACGATCATTGACAATGAGTTCGGGCCGGGGACGGTGACGTTCGTGGGGACGAATTTCGTGGTGGGGGAGACGGCGACGAACGGGGTGGCGGTGATCACGGTGTTGCGGACGAACGGGAGCGTGGGCCCGGTGAGTGTGCGGTTTGGGACGGCGGACGGGACGGGGACGAACGGCGCGCATTACATCGGCGTGAGCGGACAGTTCAACTGGGCGGACGGGGACAATTCGGTGAAGACGTTCAATGTGACGATACTCAACGACGGGGTGACGAACGCGGACCGGACGGTGAACTTGACGTTGACGAACGTGAGCGGGGGCGCAGCGGTGGGAATCGGGTCGGCGGTGCTGACGATTGTGGATGACGACAGCGTGGTGGGATTCAGTTTGTCCGGCTACGTAGTGGCCGAGAACGGCGGGACGGCGGCGATCATGGTGAACCGGACCGGCGCAACGAACCAGACGGTGACGGTGAACTACGCGACGTCCGACGGCACGGCGACGTTCTTCGGCGCGGGCGCGGATTACGTGACTTCGAGCGGGACGCTTACGTTCCTGCCGGGCATCACGAGCTTGACGTTCAACGTGACCGTTCTCGACGACGCGGTGGTGGAGGGCAACGAGTTCCTGAACCTGACGCTTTCGGGCATCGCCTCCGCGCCGGTGGGCACGGCGACTTTCGGCACGAGCGCGGCGACTCTGACCATTCAGGACAACGAGACGGGCATCCAGTTCAGCCAACCGCTCTACACGGCGCTCGAGAACGCGGGTGCCCTCACGGTCAACGTCGTTCGCGTCGGCGTGACTAACGTGCAGGTCAGCGCCAGCTTCCAGACGGTCAACGGCAGCGCCATTGCCGGCCTCCACTACGTGCCGACCAACGGCGCGCTCACCTTCGCGCCGGGTGTGACGAACCTCGCCTTCTCAGTGCGCCTGATTGATGACAACCTCGCGAACGCCGCGCGGTCATTGAACCTCGTGCTCAGCAACGCGGCGGGCACCACCGGCACGTTGCTCACGTCGCCGTCGAACGCGACAGTCCTCGTGCTGGACAATGAGACCGCGCCGCCGTCCGCCGGTTCGGTGGACTTGACCTTCGGCGCGATCCTCGGCGCGGACGGCCCCGTCTATGCGGTCGCCGCGCTCACGAACCGCCAAGTTTACCTCGGTGGCGAGTTCTTCTCCGTCAACGGCGGGCTGTCCACACGCGTGGCGCGGCTCAACACCGACGGCACGCTGGACCCCAATTTCAACCCGGGCGTGGGCCCCGATTCGACCGTGTTTGCGCTGGCGGCGGACGGCACGAACAAGCTCGTCATCGGCGGCGCGTTCACCACGGTCGCGGGCGCGTCGCGCAACTTCGTCGCGAGGTTGAACGCGGACGGCACGCACGACGCGACCTTCGATCCCGGCACGGGCGCGAACAACGTCGTGCTGGCGGCGGCTGTGCGGACCAACGGCTCCGTGCTCGTGGGCGGCGAGTTCACGGTGATCAACGGCCAGTTGCGCAACTCCCTGGCGTTGCTCACCACCAACGGTGCGGTGGACGGAACGTTCACCGCGAGCGCGAACGGCGCCGTCCGCGCCATCGCGCTGCAAACCGACGGGCGCATCCTCATCGGCGGCGACTTTACGGTCGTCAACGGCAACGCCGCGGGGCGCATCGCCCGCTTGAACGCGGACGGCACGCTCGACGCCACCTTCAACACGGGCACGGGCGCGGACGGCTCCGTTTACGGGCTCATCGCGCAGACCAACGGGCAGATCGTGGCGGTCGGGGCGTTCGCGAACTTCGCGGGGCAGGCGCGCGCCGGCGTCACCGTCCTCAATGCGGATGGCGGGCAGAACGGCGGCTTCAATCCGGGCACGGGCGCGAACGGGCTGGTGCGCTTCGCGGTGCCCGCGAGTGGGGTCCGGTTCTTCATCGCGGGAAATTTCACGGCGTTCAACGGCGTCACGCGCAACCGCGTGGCGCGCATCAACCCGGACGGCACGCTCGATGGCACGTTCAATCCCGGCACGGGGCCGGATGCTGCGGTGAACGGGATGGCGTTGCTGACGCAGGCCCCGCTCGGAAGCGGGGCGCAGCAGGGCATCGGGCAGCAGTCCAGCGCGGGGGGGGACAATTTCGAGACGGGGAATTTGCTGCGGCTGCCGTGGGTGACGGGTGGCGCGGCGCCGTGGTCAGTAAGCCTGACAAACGCGTTGGCCACGAATCCGCCGGCAGGAGGGCGGTATCACGCGAGGTCGGGGTTGATAGGGGATTTGCAATCGTCCGCGCTGTCGCTGACGACGGTGCTGACGAACGGGACGGGGACGGTGTCCTATCGGGTCAGCTCGGAGACGGGGTTCGATTTCATGCGGTTCACCGTGAACGGGAGCTTGTTGTTGAACGTGTCGGGGGAGTCGGGGTGGCAGGTCTTGAATTTCCCGGTGGCTTCGGGACCGGCGACGCTGCTGTTCACTTACACGAAGAACTTCATCTTCGCGTCGGGGCTCGATGCGGCGTTCATTGACAACCTGGACCTGCCGCTGGCGGTGCCGACGGGGAGCACGAACGTGGTGGATGCGGGCAGCACGAGCGGGTCGCTGTCGCTGACGTTCGAGGCGATGGGTGTGCCGGACAATCTGCGTGTGTATTTCGGGAGCCAGTTGTTGCTGGACGTGCTGGTGACGAACACGCAGGTGTTCAATCTGAACTTCGGGCCGGGGAGTTCGACGCTGCTGAGCATCGTGGTGAACGAGGGCCGGCAGTCGGGGAGCGGGTGGAGCTACACGGGCGTGGTGACGCCCAACGTGGGCGGTGCGGTGGGCGACCGGCTGGTGATCGGCGGGGATTTCCTGCTGGTCAACGGGCAGCCGCGGAGCCACGTGGCGCAGTTGAATGACGACGGGTCGTTGAATGGGGGGTTCGGGGTGTCGCAGGGGAACACGACAGTGCAGGCGCTGGGGCTGAACACGAATGTGGCGTTGCCGTCGCTGGTGGGCAGGGCGGTGGTGGGCGGGAATTTTTCGAGCATCAACGGGAGCGGCGCGGGCCGGGTGGCGCGGTTGAACGGGGACGGGACGTTGGATGCGACGTTTAGCGCGGGGCTGGGTGCCAACGGGGATGTGTCGGCGTTGGTGGTGCAGGCGGATGGGCGTGTGGTGGTCGGGGGTTACTTCACGCAGGTGAACGGGACGAATCGGACCCGCTTGGCGCGGCTGAACGTGGACGGGTCGTTGGACTTGTCGTTTGACACGAGTGTGGGTGCGAACAACCCGGTGCTGGCGATGGCGTTGCAGGCGGACGGGCGGGTGTTGGTGGGCGGGATGTTCACGAGTGTGAATGGGGCGACGCGGAATTTCGTGGCGCGGTTGAATGTGGACGGGACGGTGGACCCGACGTTCAACACGACGGTCGGTGCGAACGGGGCGGTGCGGGCGATTGCGGTGCAGCCGGATGGGAAGATTCTGGTGGCGGGTGATTTCACGATGATCAGCGGGGCGTCCCGTGTGCGGGTGGCGCGGTTGCTGGGGGATGGGTCGGTGGACGGGAGTTTCGACGTGGGGTCGGGGGCGGATAATTTTGTGAATGCGATTGCGCTGGACGGGTCGGGGCGGGTGCTGGTTGGAGGGTCGTTCACGAGTTTCGCGAATGTGGGGCTGAACCGGGTGGCGCGTCTTGGGACGAACGGGGTGCTGGATGCCGAGTTCAGCATCGGCTCCGGGTTTGATGATTTCGTGAGCGGGTTGGCGGTGCAGCCGGATGGCAGAATTCTGGCGGTGGGCGGGTTCACGACGTTCAACGGGTTGACGCACGGGCGGGTGGTGCGGTTGACGGCCAGCGGTGGCCTGGACGCGACGTTTAACACGGGCGCGGGCGCGAATAACTTCATCGCGGCGGTGCAGTTGCAGCCTTCGGACGGCAAGATTCTCGTCGGGGGCGCGTTTTCGAGTTTCGACGGGCAGCCGCGCAACGGCATTGCCCGGCTCAACGGAGGCGAGAACACGATCGGAAACGGGTCGTTCGAGTTCAGTTCGGCGATTTACACGGTGACGGAGAATGCGACGAATGTGCTGGTGACGGTGTTCCGGCGGGGGTCGTTGAGCGGGGTGGGGTTGGTGAATTTCTCGACGGTGAACGGGAGCGCGTTGGCGGGGGTGCATTTCACGGGAGTGACGAACACGCTCAGTCTTGCCGACGGTCAGAACAGCGCGGGGGTCAGCATCACGGTCCTGGACAACGCGCTCACGAACGCGAACCGCACGGCGACGCTGGTGTTGAGCGGGCCGTCGGCGGGGGCGTCGCTCGGGGTGGTGACGAACGCGACGCTGACGATTTTGGACGACGACAGCGTGCTTGGCTTTGCCAGCAGCACGTTCTCGGCGAACGAGAACGCGACGAACGCGGTGATCGCAATCACACGCGCGGGCGGCGGGTTGGGGGCGGTGTCGGTGGTGGCCTACACGACGTCCGGGACGGCGGTGCCGGGGCAGCGTTACACGCAGTCCACGAATGTCATCGTGTGGGGTGCCGGGGATACGACGGCCAAGACGTTCCTCGTGCCGGTGATCAACACGACGGCGATCGAGGGGAATCAGACGGTGAACCTGTTGCTGACGAATGTGGCGGGGGCGGCGTATCTGGGGCTGTCGAGTGCGGTGTTGACGATCGTGGATGATGATTTCGGGCCGGGTGTGCTGGGGTTCGAGACGAACAACTTCGTGGTGAGTGAGACTGCGGGCTCGGTGATCGTGACGGTGACGCGCACGAACGGGAGCACGGGGCCGGTGTCGGCGCAGTTCAACACGGCAAACTCGACGGGCATCGCGGGTGTGAATTACGTGGCGACCAACGGGGTGCTCAATTTCAACGACGGGCAGGTGACCAAGACGTTCGCGGTGCAGATCCTGAATGACGGCCAGCCCGGCGCGAATCGAACCGTCCAGCTCATCCTTTCAAATCCCACGGGCGGCGCCTCGCTGGGGCGCGACCAGTCGTTCATCACCATCCTCGAGGCGGATGTCAGCAACGGCGTGATCGGGTTTGACGCCTCGGCTTACTTCGTGGCCGAGAATGCCGGGACGCTGCGAATCAATGTGCTGCGGACCAACGGGAGCCAGGGCTTCGTGACGGTGAACTTCACAACACGGGACGGCACGGCGCGGGCCGGATTCGACTACGTGACAGCCGCCGGCACGCTGTTCTTCGCCGACGGCCAGACCAATACAACGCTGACCATCCCGATTCTGGACGACCCGCTTATCGAGTCCAACGAGGTCATCAACCTTTCGCTCAGCAACCCCATCGGCGGCGCCACAGTCGGGCAAGGAACCGCCACGGTGACGATCATTGATGATGACACGAGGGCCGGCTCATTCCAGCTCACCGGGGCTTACTTCGTCCGTGGCACCGAGAGCACGGTGACGTTGTTGGGGTCCGGGATGGTGAACGTGCCCGGGGCGCTCATCACGGTCACGCGCGTGGGCGGGTCGAGCGGCACGGTGAGCGTGGACTTCACGACGAGCGACCTGTCGGCGATTGCCGGGTTCAATTACCTGCCCACGAACGGAACGCTCACCTTCTACGACAACGAAGTGGCCAAGAGTTTCATCGTGCCCATCATCGGCACACTGGGGCAGACGGTGTTCGAGGTTTCGATCTCGAATCCGCGGGGCGGGGCCGGGCTGGGGACGTTGCGGACTTCGGCGGTGACGATTTTCCCGCTCAACAACACGCTCAAGACGGGGAGCGGGGCGAATTTCTTCCTGCGGGAGAATTCGCGTGCGCCCGAGGACATCGGGAGCGCGCTGCTGCCGGTGAACACGACGGTCAACTCGACGATTGCGTTCCGGGGTGGGGTCAACACGTTTCTGTTGAACGCAGGTTCCGACTACGGGGAGCAGAACGTGGATGTCGCGCTGGGCGGGCCGAGCAACTTCGGCGGCATCCAGGTCTTTCTCGCGCCGATCAACAACGACTCGATCGTGGAGTTCAATGAGGACGTCGAGATCGTGCTCATCACCGGCAACGCGACGGCAGACGTGTGCGTGCTGACGGTGCTGTGCGACGACCAGCCTGCGGGCGCGAACGACCGGAATTACAATCCCGACTTCGATGATGTGACGGCGCCTCCGCAGAACCCGACGCCCGGGGCGAACAACACGGTGCTTGGGGTGGCGGTGCAGGGGGATAATCGGGCTGTGGTGGTGGGGGATTTCACGTCGGTGAATGCGTTGCCGCGCGGGCGCATCGCGCGGATGACGACCAACGGGGCGGTGGACCTCGCGTTCGACCCTGGCAACGGCGCGGACGGGTTCGTCGCGGCGGTGGGGATTGACGGGAGCTTCACGAACGGTGAGCGCATCGTCATCGGCGGCGGGTTTAACTCCTACAACGGGGTGTCGCGAAACGGCATCGCGCGGGTGCTGCCCAACGGTGGGAATGACGCATCGTTCAATCCGGGGTCGGGGGTCAACGGCGCTGTCCGCGCGCTGGTCGTGTATGGTGCGAACACGGCGTTCCGCGGGCGAGTGCTGGTGGCGGGGGAATTCACGAGCGTGAACGGGACGAACCGGAACCGGATCGCGCGGTTGAACGCGGACGGGTCGCTGGACACGACGTTCGACCCGGTGGCTGGGGCGAACGGGACGATTCACACGGTGGCGATCCAGAGCGATGGCAAGGTGGTGATCGGCGGGGAGTTCACGACCGTGAACGGGACGGTGCGGAACGGGGTGGCTCGGTTAAATGCGACCGGGGGGCTGGACTTGAGTTTCAATCCCGGGGGCGGCGCCGATGGTCCTGTGCGCGGTCTTGCGCTGGACGACGGGCTGCCGGCGATTCCGGGGGGGACGGTGGTTTCGACGAACGTGAACCGGACGGCGTCGGGCGGCGCGGCGGAGGACATCTTTGACGTGGTGGTTCCGTTGCCGCCGGGGTCGCCGCCCGGGACGCAGGTGCAGGGGGTTCTGACGTTGAATTACGATTTCTTGGCGCTGCCGGACATCATCAACGTGTATCTGGGGACGAATCAGGTTCCGGCGAGTTTGATTTTTACGACGGGGGTGACGAACGGTTCGGCGACGGTGGCCATTCCTTTCGGTCCGAGCACGAACAACGTGCTGCGTGTGATCGTGAACGAGGGCAGCGGGACTCTGGGCACGGCGTGGCGCTACGACCTGAACCTGTTGGCGGTGGTTTCGGCGACGCCGTTGCCCGTGCCTGCGGGGCCGCAGCGCGTGGTGATCGGCGGGGATTTCAACACGTTCGACCTGCGGCGCCGCGGCAAGGTGGCGCGATTGAATGCCGACGGTTCGCTGGACACGAGCTTCGACCCCGGCCGTGGCGCGAATGACACGGTTTACAGCGTGATGATGGATGGCCTGAGCACGCCCATCCTCGGCGGGGTGTTCACGGATTTTAACAGCACGCGACGCGTCGGGATGGTGCGGTTGCTTGCCAATGGCACGGTGGACACGTCGTTCATGGACACGGCTTACAATCAGTTCGCCGGGGTCATCACGCTGACCAACACGGACCCGAAGAGTTTCATCCTTTCGATGGCGCGGCAGTCGGATGGCAACATCATGATCGGCGGGCGGTTCCAACTCATCGGCGGCGGCATCCTGCCGACCGCGAATCGCACGCTGCCCGGGTTCATCGGGCTGGGCGCGTCGGCGCGGCCGGCCACGGGTTTCGAGCGCTCCGACAAGCTCGCGGTCACGAACACATTCCCGCGCGCCGACATCCGATATCGTGGCAATTTCACACGCATCATTGGCGGCTCGACGCCGGGGTCGGGGAACATCGAGTTCGTCAACGGGAACTACTCGATTGATGAGACGGCCGGGAGCCTCTACGTGACATTGACGCGCACGAACGGGAATCTCGGTGTCATGACGGCGGAGTTCATCACGACTGACCCGCCGACCGGGCCCGGCGCGGCGGCGGCAGGCACGAATTACGTCGCCACGCGGCTCAACCCGACGTGGGAAACGCTTTGGCCGGGCGTGCTCCAAATCAGCACCGCGGAATCGGGTCCGAACAACTTGCTGCGCGGCCCGACGGACGTGTTCGTGAGCATCATCAACAACACGCTCGTGCAGGGGAATCTGCTCGTGAACCAATCGCTGGTCATCCCGTCTGCCTCTTCCATTCTCGGCGGTGAGCTTATCCCGATTGGCGCCGCGTTGGGCCGGTCGGCGTCCACCATCACGATTATTGACGACGACTTTCCCGCGGGCGTCCTTGGCTTCTCTCGCGCCCTCTACAGCGTGGGAGAGAACGGCGGCAGCGCGGTCATCACCGTCAACCGGGACAATGGCGCCTCCGGCGCGGTCTCGGTGAATTACACGACACGCGACCCCGTGCCGGCCGCGCCCACGAACGCCGTCGCCGGCTTGGACTACGTGCTGACCACCGGCACGCTTTCGTTCGGCGCGGGTCAGACGAACAACTCTTTCAGCGTGCCCATCATTGACAATGTCGTCGCGCAACAGGACCGGTTCGTCGTGCTCGAGCTCTTCAATGCTCAGGGCGGCGCGAGCCTCGGCTTGACGAACGCGCGGCTGCAGATCATTGACGACGACTTCGCACCCGGCCGGCTCAATCTCACTTCGACGAACTACGCCGTGAGCGAGACCGGGGGCTTCGCGACGGTGACCGTGACTCGGACGGGTGGCAATGTTGGCGCCTTGACGGTCCAGTTCGCCACGTCGGACAGGACTGCCTTCGCGGGTGTTGACTTTGTGGCCGCGACCGGCGTGCTTGCCTGGGCAGCCAGCGACTCGATTCCAAAGAGTTTCAATGTGCCGATTCTCGACAACACACTCGTGGATGGGACACGCGTCCTGGATGTGTTCCTGCTCAGCCCTTCCGTGGCGGGCGCGCTCGGGATTCTGACAAATGCCACGGTAACCATCCAAGACGACGATTCCTACGGCACCTCCTCGTTCGCGCAGCCGTTCTTCACGGTCAACGAGAACGGGGGCGCGGCCATCATCACGGTTGTCCGCAACGGCGGCATTGCGGGCCCTGTGAGCATGGTTTACGGCACCATCGCGGGCGGCACGGCCGTCGCGGGCACGCACTACACGAACGTGTCGGGCGTGCTCATCATGGCGCAGGGGCAGACGAGCACGAACTTCCTCGTGCCCGTCATGGACAACACCCTTCAGGACGGGAACCGCACCGTGCAGCTCTTGCTCTCGAGTCCCATCAACACGACGCTCACTTTCCCGAGCCTGGCAACGCTCACCATCGTGGACGATGAAACGTTCAACACGGCCGCGGGCTCGTTCGACACCACGTTCGGGGCGACCGGTGGCAACGCTGCCGTGTATGCCGCGGCCGTCCAGGCCAACGGCTACATCCTCGTGGGCGGCGACTTCACATCGTTCAATGGAGTGACTTTCAACCGTCTGATGAGGCTCGACCCGAATGGCGCGCTCGACCCGGCGTTCAACATCGGATTCGGCGCGAACGCCGCGGTGCGTGCGCTCTCGGTCTATCGCAGCGGTCTCAACGCCGGCCGCATCCTCGTGGGCGGCTTCTTCACAAACCTCAACGGAGTCACTCGCAACTACGTCGGGCGGCTGGACCTGAACGGAGGGGTGGACCTCTCGTGGAATCCCGGCGCCGGCGCTGACAACGCCGTGTATGCGCTGGCCATCCAGTCCGATGAGCGCGTCGTTGTCGGCGGCGCGTTCAGCCAGTTTAACGGGTTCCAGCGCAACTTCATTTCGCGGCTGACCACCAACGGACTCGTGGACACCACGTTCAATCCGGGGCAGGGCGCCAACGGCGTCATCTACACCGTGGCCGTCCAACCCGACGGCCGCGTTCTGGCGGGCGGCGACTTCACAACGTTCGACGGAGTGCCCCGCACGCGCATCGTGCGCCTCAACGCCGATGGCAGCGTGGACCCGGCGTTCAATCCCGGCACCGGCGCCAGCAGCACCGTGCGCTCCATCCTCGTGCAGCCCGACAGCAAGATTCTCGTCTCCGGTTCCTTCACCAACTTCGCCGGCACGACGTGCGGGTTCCTCGTCCGCTTGAATACCGACGGCACGGTGGATCCCGCGTTCAACCCGGCCGGGATCGGGGCGGACAATGCCGTTTACGCGATGACCTTGCAGGGCGACGGCAAGGTTCTCATCGGAGGCGACTTCAGCCGCTACAACGGCGTGAGCCGATCACGCCTGGCACGCGTGAACCCGGACGGCTCGGTGGATGGCAGCATCAACATCGGCACCGGCGCCAACAACTTCGTGGCGACGATCGTCGTGCAGACCGACGAAAAGATCCTCATCGGCGGAGGATTCACGCAGTTCAACGGGCAGCCGCGCAATTACATCGCCCGTTTGAACGGCGGCGTGCTCGCGGGCGCCGGCCGGCTGGAATTCACCTCGGCGACCTACAGCGTTCGCGAGAACGAGGGCACCGCCGCCATCACCGTGCGACGCACCGGCGGCACCTCGGGACAGGCCTCCGTCACGCTCACCACCACCGACGGGCCGGGCGCCACCAACGGCGTGCACTACATCGGCTTGAACTCCGTGCTTGAGTTCCCGACAGGCGAGACGTTTGTGAGCACCAACCTGACCATCATTGATGACGTGCTCGTGAACCCGAACCGGCAGGTGAACCTCACGCTGTCGTCGTTTGTGACGGCGGCTGACGGCGGGCAGACCAATGCCACGCTCACGATCATCAACGACGACGGGTTGCTCGGCTTCAGCGCGGCGACCTACAGTGTGAGCGAGGTGGTGGCCAGCGGGTTGGCCACCATCAACGTTGTCCGGGCTGGCGGCGCTTCGTCCAATGCGTCCGTCTTGTTCTTTACGACCACCAACGGCACGGCGACGGCCAACCTCGATTACCTGCCCGTTACGAACGTTATCACATTCCTGCCCGGCGAAACCAACAAGACCATCAGCGTGCCCATCCTCGACGACAACCTGATCGAGGGCAACGAAACCGTCCTCCTGCAGCTTACAAATCTGAATGGCGCGCTGCCCGGCCAGATGACCGCCACGCTGACCATCATTGACAACGATTTCGCCGCCGGCACCGTGAATTTCGCCGCGCCGCAGTTTGGCGTCTCGGAGGGCTCCAACACCGTCCTGGCGCTGATCACGGTCGTGCGCACCAACGGCACAACGGGAGTCATCTCCGTGGATTTCGCCACGCGCGACGGCACCGCGCTCGCGGGCGCGACCAACGACTACATTCGCACCGCAGGCACACTCTCGTTTGCCGATGGCGAGACGATGAAGACCTTCAGCATTCCCATCCTTGCCGACACCGTGCACGAGACGAACGAGACAGTGAACCTCGAGCTGTCGTCGCCCACGGGCGGCGCCATCATCGGATTCCAGAGCACGGCCATTCTCATCATCACCAACAACGACATCCTCATTTACGGCAACCTCGTCTTTTCCAGCGCCACGTTCACGAACGCGGAAAACGTCCCGAGTGCGGTCATCTCCGTCAGCCGTGTGGGAGGCAGCAGCGGAGCCGTGAGCGTGGAATACGCGACGACCACCAACGGCACGGCCATTGCCGGCACGCACTTCACGCCGGTCAGCGGCACGCTCTTCTGGGCGAATGGCGACGCGGCGGCCAGGACGTTTGTCGTGCCGGTCATCAACAACAGCTTCGTGGACGGGAATCGCACGGTCCAGTTGGTGCTTTCCAATGCAGGCGGCGGTTCGAGCGTCGGCAACACCGGGAGCGCCACGCTCGTGATCGTTGATGATGACACCGGTCCGGGCGCGATCGGGTTCCAGTTGCCCGTCGTGGACGTCGCCGAAAATGGCACGAACGCGTTCGTGACGCTGACCCGCACCAATGGCTCTACCGGGGTGGTGACTGCGAGGATGACCACGTTCGACCTGAGTGCCCGCGCCGGCACGGACTACGTGGCGACGAACATCACGGTGGCGTTCGCGGATGGCCAGACCAACGCGACCGTCCTCGTGGCGGTCCTGGACAACGCGCTGCAGGAGGGCAACCGCCTCTTCGGCATGGTCATCACGAACACAACAGGCGGCGCGGCCGTCGGTCTTGCCTCAACGGTCGTGCGGATTGTGGACAACGAACCCGCTGCGGGCTCGGTGGACGCGGGCTTCACTACGGGGACCGGGGCGAACAACCTTGTTTACGCCGTCTCCACGCTGACGACCAACGGCGGCATCATCATCGCCGGCGATTTCACCGCGGTGGATGGCATTGGCAAGGCGAACATCGCGCGCATCCGCGCGGATGGCACGGTGGACACGTCCTTCGACCCGCCGTCGCTGCTGCAGGGAACCAACATCGGCTCCATCCGCAGCTTCGCGGTTTACACCAACGGCATCAACATCGGACGCGCCGTCATCGGGGGCTTCTTCTCCAGCGTCGGGGCGACACCGCGCACGAACATCGCCCGGCTCAACGCGGACGGCGGGCTCGACACGTCGTTCGATCCTGGTGTCGGCGCGAACAACATCGTCACCGCGGTCGCCGTTCAGAACAACGGCCGCATCGTGGTTGCGGGATTATTCACGACGCTGCAGGGGACCAACCGGAATTTCATCGGCCGCCTCAACTTTGACGGCACGCTGGACACGTCGTTCGATCCGGGGCCGGGGCCGGACGGACCGATTCGGGCGCTGGCGGTCCAGAACGACGGGCGCGTCCTCATCGGCGGCGATTTCAGCTTCGTGGGCGGCGTTCCCAGTCGGCGCCTCGCGCGGCTGAATGCCGACGGCACGCTCGACACGACCTTCGTGCCGGGCAACACAATCTCCACTGGCTCCGTTTACGCCATCAGCATTCAGGGAGATGGCCGGATCCTCGTGGGCGGCGCGTTCACCGCGACCAATGGCGTCACGCGGAGCAACCTGATGCGGTTCGAGCTGAGTGGAGCCGCGGACCAGACCAACTTCGTGGCGGCTGGAATGCCGAACGACTTTGTCAACGCCATCGCGCCGATGAGCGACGGTCGGATGGTCATCGGCGGCGGGTTCACGGTCGTCGGCGGCGTGGCGGCCGGCCGCATCGCGCGGCTCAACCTGGATGGCACACTGGACACGTCCATCAACTTCGGCACCGGTGCTGACAATCTCATCTCCTCGATCGGCTTGATGGGGGACGGGAAGATCGTCATTGGGGGCGCATTCACCAATTTCAACGGGACGCGGCAGAACCACTATGCCCGGTTGAACGGCGGGCAGAACATCGGCAACGGGCTCGTGGTCTTCCGGTCGCCCGTATTCACTGTCAACGAGGCTCAGACCAATGCGCTCATCACGATCGTCCGGTCTGGTGGCCTGGCGGGGTTGGTCTCGGTGGACTACTCGGACATCGCGGGTGGAACGGCCGTTCCGCTTGTGGATTACACGCCGTTCAGCGGGCGCCTGACGTTCCAGCCCGGTGAGAACACGAAGTTTTTCACCGTGACGGTCACCAACGACACGCTGGTGAAACCGACGCGCACGGTCTTCCTCGCCTTGACGAATGTGACCGGCGGCGCCGCGATTGATATCCCGCCAACGGGCGTTTTGAACATCGAGGAGAACGACAGCTCGGTGCGGTTCTTCTCATCCACTTACACCGCGAGCGTGGCGGGCACAAACGCGCTCATCACGCTTGTGCGCGCGGGCGGCACCAACGAGGCCGTCACGGTCACCGTTGAGACCGCCGACGGGACGGCCGTGTCCGGCGTGGACTACGTCCAGACCAACGGCACGGTGACGTTCGCACCGGGGGTGACCAACCAGACGTTCGTTGTGCCGGTGTTGAATCCGCTCACGCCCGGGCCGAACAAGACGGTCCTCCTCACGCTCACCAATCCGGTTCCGACAAACGTGGTGACGCTGGTGTTCCCGACCAATGCCGTGCTGACGCTCATCAACAACAATTTCGCGCCTGGCGTCCTTGAGTTTGCGCTGACCAACTACGTTGTGGCCGAAAACGTCGGCTTCGCGCTCGTCACCGTCGTGCGCACGAACGGGAGCTTGGGAGCCGTGTCGGTGAACTTCGCCACGAGCGACGGCACGGCGCAGGCCGGACGCGATTACACCACTTCCGCGGGCACGCTGTCGTTCGCCGATGGCGAGACGCTGAAGGCGTTTCCCGTCCAGATCCTCGACAACCTCACTGTTTCGCCTCAGACCAACCGCAGCGTCTTCGTGAACCTCACGCTCTCGGGCGCCACCGGTGGCGCCTCCCTCGGCCTGACCAACTCGGTGCTCACCATTCTCGATGACGATTCGTTCGGCACGTTTGTCTTTGGCGCCACGAATTTCACCGTCCTCGAGAACGCAGGCTTCGTGGACGTCATCGTCAACCGGGTGGGCGGCTCGCTGACGAACGTGACCGTGGACTTCAACATCATCGGCGGCACCGCCACCGCCGGGCTGGATTTCCTCTTCACCAACTCCGTGTTGTTCTTCGCGCAGGGCGAGGTGAGCAAGGCGGTCCGCATCACCATCCTCGATGACCTGCTCATCGAGGGCGACGAGACCATCAGCATCGTGCTGTCGAATGCGACACAGGGCGCGCTGCTGGGCAACGTCACGAACGCGACCGTGCTCATCGGGGACAACGACCTGGCGTTCACGTTCGACCCGGCGACCCTCACCGTGGACGAGGATGGCACGAACGCCGTTGTGAACGTCCTCCGCTCTGGCGTCACCAACGTGGCGGCCACCGTCACCGTCACCACAAGGGACGGCACGGCCACCAATGGCGTGCACTACGTGGGAGTGACCAACGTGCTCGTGTTCCCGGTGGGCGTGACCAATGCGACGTTCGTCATCCCCATTCTCGACAACTTGGTGCAGGAGACCAACCGGTTTGTGAACCTCCTGCTTTCCGCGCCGACGCCTTCGGGCGCGTCCTCCATCGCGCCGGGCGGCACCAACGTGCTCGTCATCGTGGACAATGACAGCGTGTTCAACTTCGAGTTCTCCACCTACACGGTGAACGAGAACGCCGGCTTGCTCACCGTCAACGTCCTGCGCGTCGGCCAGAATCGCGGCGAAGTGTCCGTGGTTTACTCGACGGTGAACGGCACAGCGGTCGCTCCGCTGGACTTCATCGCCCAAAACCAGACGCTCCGGTTCCCGCCGGGAGTCAGCAACGCCTCGTTCCAGATTCCCATCGTGAACGACACTTTGGGCGAGGGGCCGGAGACCTTTTCGCTGCTGCTCTCCAACCCGCTGCCTGCAAGCGCGGCCTATCTCGGCCCGGCGAGCAACGCCGTGGTGACGATCGTGGACGACGATGTCGGCATGAGCTTCTCAGCGAGCGCCTATGGCGTGAGCAAGACCAACGCGATCACCTCCATCCCGGTGCTCCGGAAGGGCGTGACGAACCTCAACGTCACCGTGAACTACGTCGTGACCAACGGGACCGCGGTCAGCGGGCTTGACTTCGTGGCCACCAACGGCACGCTAGTGTTCGCTCCCGGCATCGCGACAAACTTCATCAACGTCGGCTTGATCACCACCTCGCCGAGCTTGGGCAATCGCACGGTCAACCTCTACCTGACCAATGCTTCGCCCGGCTCAAGCGTTGAGTTCCCGAGCAACGCAGTGCTCACCATCCTCGAATCCCCGGGCACGCTGGGCTTCGCGTCGGCCGCGTTCAGCGTCTCGGAGGCGGCGACCAATGCCGTCATCACCGTCCTGCGCACCGGCGGGAGTTCCGGCAACGTGGGGGTCACGGCGCGGACCTCCGCCGGCACCGCGACGAGCGGACTCGACTACGTGGAAACGACCGCGGTGCTCAACTGGGTCAACGGCGACGTCACGCCAAAGACGTTTCTCGTTCGCATCGTGGACGACCTGCGCATCGAAACCGCCGAAACGGTCAACCTGACTCTCTCCAATCCCACTGGCTTCGCCGCTATCGGTCTCGGCTCCGCGATCCTCACCATCGGCGACAACGACGGTCCCGGCGGCGTGGACTTTGACTTCAATGTCGGCACCGGGTTCAACAACTCCGTGTTCGGCGTGGTCCAGCAGACCAACGGGCAGTTGGTGGCCGTCGGCGCGTTCAGTTCCTACAACGGCAGCCTGTCCAATGCGACGTTCGTCGCGCGCCTCAACACGGACGGCTCGCTCGACACCAACTTCAACCGCGGCTCCGGGCCGGGCAGCACCGTGCGCGCCGTGGCGCGCCAGGCGGACGGGCGCCTGGTCATCGGCGGCGATTTCACCTTCGTGGATGGGGCTGCGAACATCCGCAATCGCGTTGCGCGGTTGAACGCGGACGGCTCGCTCGACACGACGTTCATCCCGAACACCGGCGCCAACAACACGGTGTTCGCCCTCGCGCTGCAGACGGACGGCAGGGTCCTCATCGCGGGCAGCTTCACGTCGGTCAGCGGTTCCTCGCGCAACCGGATTGCCCGGCTCAACACCAGCGGCACTCTCGACGCGACATTCAACCCCGGCACGGGTGCCGGCGGCACCATCAATGCCATCGCCGTTCAAGGCGATGGCCGAATTCTCATCGCCGGCGCGTTCACCAACTACAATGGAACCACCATCATCCGGGTTGCACGGCTCAATGCGAACGGCACGCTCGACGCGACGTTCAACCCAGGTGCCGGCCCGAACGGTAGCGTGTTCGCTCTCGCGCTGCAGAACGACGGCAAGGTGCTCATCGGCGGCTTGTTCACTTCCGTGAGCGGACAGGTCCGTGGGCGGCTCGCCCGGCTCAACGCCGACGGCTCGCTCGACTCCGCGTTCAACCCCGTCTTCGATGACGCGGTGCTCGCGCTGGTCTCGCAAGCCGACCGGAAGCTGCTCGTGGGCGGCGCCTACAGCCTGCTCAACGGCGGCCTCGGTGGTCCGCCCGCGCCAGAGAATCCGCCCGTGTCAGGCGGCACGAATGTGTTCCGCATTTGCAGGCTCAACGAGGACGGCTCGCTCGACGGCGTGTTCAACCCGGGCACGGGCGCGAACAACCTCGTTTACGCGATTGCCCAGCAGGCGGACAACCGCGTGGTGCTCGGCGGCGACTTCACGCTCTTCAACGGCGCGCCCATCAACCGCATCGTCCGACTCAACGGCAGCTCGAGCGCGGCGATCCCGACCGTGCTCAGCGCGTTGCCCGTGGTGACTTCGGCGGGCGGACCTGTGACGGTGACGTTCAGCGGCGAACCCGGCCGCGTTTACAACATCGAAGCCTCCACGAACCTCGTGAACTGGACCGTCATCACGACCGTCACCAACAGCATTGGGACCATCCCGGTCCTGGATCCAAACGCGCTTGGCTTGCAACGCCGGTTCTACCGCATCGTGATACTCCCGTTCCCGTAATCCGCGTCGTCGTCCGCCCTGCCTTGCAGGCAGGGAGTCGCGGGCCGCGTCGCCGTCAGTCCTTCAAAGCCCGCCGGAGGAAGTTGATGAAATTCCCGTGGAGAATCGCGGCGATGTCGGGCTCCTTGTAGCCGCGCTTGCGGAACAGGTTCGGCAGCCGCTGGAGGTCGGCGATCGTGTCAATGTCCCGGGGCGACTGTTCGAGCCCGTAACCGCCGTCGAGGTCCGTGCCGATGCCGGAGTGATTCGCGTTGCCTGCGAGCTGGCACACGTGGTCAATGTGGTCCACGAGGTGTTCGAGCTTCACACCCGATGATTCCGGCGTGGTCTGTCCCTTGATCCATCCCGGCACCATCATCCACGCGTCAAGCGCGCCGCCGATCACTGCGCCGCGGCGGATCAACTCCTTGATCTGATTGTCATCGAACTGGCGGTTGTGCGGGACCAGTGCGCGGCAATTCGAATGGCTTGCCCAGACCGGACCGTTCCAGTGTTCCATTGCCTCCCAGAAACTTTCGTCGCACAGGTGCGTCGCGTCGAGGATGATGCCGAGCCGCTGCATTTCCTTGAGCAACGCGCGCCCCTTCGGGCCGAGCGGTCCGGTCGAGTCCGTGCCCCAGGCGTAGGTGCCGGGTCCGTAGTGGGCCGGCCCGATGGCGCGCAACCCTTGCTCGTAGCTGCGCTCGAGCACTTTCAAATCGTAGATGGAATCGGCGCCCTCGAGGCTGAGGACGTAGTAGATGGGGGCGTTGGCGTGCGGATGCGTGCTCCACAAGGACACGGCCTTCTCCAGCGTCGCTCGGTTTCGCACCTGCACCATCTGGCCCGCGTCCTCCATCGCCCGATACCAGGCCAGTTGCCCTTGCGTCTGCGCCCATGCCTGATGCGGCGAGTGCCAGCCGGGCAGGGGATTCGAAGTCTGGACGTAACGCGCAATCTGCGTCGCCACGCAAAGCCCGATCTGACCCGCGCGCAGCGCGTGCAACGAGGTCGTGCCGCGCTCGCGGTCCTTCTTGTCGGTGCAGCCCTTCTCGCGCGCTCGAATCTCGTGGACCGGCCGCGTGTAATCGCGATTCCAGTCCATCGCGTTCATGCTCAGGTCGAGGTGGGCGTCGAAAATCAGCACGGCGCGAGCATGGAACGGCGACGGCCGCGGGTCGAGCCGCGAATTGTGACGCTCGCCGCCGCGCGTTGACGCACCGGCGCATGCTGCCTATCGTCAGGCCGCCATGAACGCCCGGCTGCTCTTCAAAACCTTGTTTCTCATCGCCATCCTCGGCCTCCTCGTGCTGATGGGGATGAACAACCGCAGCTCCGTCGAGGTCGCCCTCGCGCCAATCCTTTCCAAACCCATTTCGCTGCCGGCGGCGCTGATGTATTTCGCGTTCTTCGGAATCGGCTTGCTCACGGGGACAATCCTCCACGCCGGCGGACGCGCTGGCGGGTCGTCCGGCGGCAAGGGCGCCAAGTGACCCGATGCGGCGCTTGCTTCGCCCGGTGTGGCTTTCCATACTGCGCCCGCGTTTCAACCATCCATGCTCAATCCACCCATCCGTGTCGCGGTCACCGGCGCAGCCGGGCAGATCGGCTATTCACTCCTGTTCCGCATCGCCTCCGGCGCGATGTTCGGCCCGTCACAACCCGTCATCCTCAACCTGCTGGAGATTCCCGACGCGAAGGCGCTCAAGGCGCTCGATGGGGTCGTGATGGAGCTCGAGGATTGCGCCTTCCCGCTGTTGCGCGGCGTGGTGAAATCGAGCGATCCGAACGAGGGCTTCCGCGGAGCGAACTGGGCGTTGCTCGTCGGCGCTCGGCCGCGCGGGCCGGGCATGGAGCGGAAGGACCTGCTCACGGCGAACGGCAAGATTTTCACGGAACAGGGCAGGGCCATCCAGCGGAACGCGGCCCCCGATGTGCGCACCCTCGTCGTCGGCAATCCTTGCAACACGAATTGCTTCATCGCGATGAACAACGCGCCCGAGGTTCCGCGCGACCGGTGGTTCGCGATGACGATGCTCGACCAGAACCGCGCCCGGACGCAGCTCGCCTTGAAGGCGGGTGTGAGCGTGGGCGACGTGAGCCACATCGCCATCTGGGGCAACCACAGTTCCACGATGTATCCCGACTACTTCAATGCGCGCATCAGTGGACGCCCTGCAACGCAGGTCATCGGGGACGAGGCTTGGTTTAAGGGCTCTTTCATTCCGATCGTGCAGAGGCGCGGGGCTGCCATCATTGAAGCTCGCGGGCTGTCCAGCGCGGCGAGCGCCGCCAATGCGGTCGTGGACACAGTCCGCGCGCTCACGACACCGACGCATCCGGATGATTGCTTCAGCGTTGGCGTGTGCAGCGACGGGAGCTACGGCATCGAGAAGGGCCTCATCTACTCGCATCCCACCCGCAGCGACGGCGCGCGCTGGTCCATCATCCAGGGGCTTCCGGTGAACGATTTCTCACGGACGAAGCTCACCGGGACGGAAACGGAGCTGAAGGAAGAGCGGGCGCTCGTGGCGGAACTGCTGCCGTAGCAGGCCGGCGCAACCCGCCCGTCCTGCCGGTCACGGCACCTGCCTTGCGCGGTAGAATCTCCTCGCCAACACGGCGGGCGCAGGGTCGTTGAAGTCGAGCTGTCCGTTGTCGGAGCTGTTCGTCACCAAACCCACCCACGATGGCGCGACGATGTTCGTCGTCACATCAATCGCGTATCGCACGGCCTGCTGGCCCTGCACGCGGAAGCTGATGGCGCCGTTGGCCACCGACAACAAACCGACCGACAGGACCGAGGACGCTGGCTCCTCTGCGACGATGCTGTAATCGTCGAAGGCGAGGAAGTTGTCGCCCGGCGAACCGGCCGTGCGGATTGCCCACACCGCATCCACATCGGCCACCGAGCGCGATTGGGACGTCGTCGTCAAGGGCAGCGAGGCGACAATCGGCACGCCACCCATCGTGGCCGACCAGGCGTTCTGCGCGAGGTTCATCGTCACGACCAGCGTGTAGAGCGTGTCCCGCGCAAACTGAAACCCCGACGAACGAAACCCGAGGCCATCGTCGAGACTGTAGCTGATGAGCATCGAGTTCGCGTCAAAGTCCAGGGTGAACAAGCGCCCGTTGTTCGTGTTGTAAACGCTCCATCGGAAATCGTCGTGGCGCCCGTTGCTCGAGCTGAACACAGCCATGCTGACGGTGAATCGCACGACTGTGTGGCTCGCAGGAGCGAGTCCCGAGTTGAGCGGCCGCCACACATTCAGAATGCTGTCCTGCGCGGACGGCGGCGCGAATCCGATGAACGCCTGCTGGCCGCCGCCGGCGAAGAAATTCGACACGATGCCATTCCCGCCGGAACCGAAGTTGGTCCAACCTTGCTGGCCCGTCAGTGGAAGCGAGGCGTTGAACCCCTCCGCGGGTTCGAATGCGGCGGAGTAAAGCGTGACCGGCGCGGCGGCCGCCTGCGCCAGTGCGAAGCACGAGGCGAATCCGAGCGTGAGGATATACAACCAGGAGCCGATTCGCCTTCGCATTCGCGCACCGAATCCAGCGTGTGGTTGCACGCCTCCCGTCGCGTCGCAATGAGCGCTCATCTTGCCTCCACAATGGCGGGCGCGGTCAGCGCTTCTTGTCGGATTCCGACTTCGAGGTCGGCGTGGATGCCGAGCTCGCCGGTGCGGAGGGCGTTGGCGTGAGCGTCGGACCAGCCTGCGCCGGGGAACTGCGTGCGGGTGTCGGACCAGCTTGCACCGGCGAGCTGCGGGCGGGCGTCGGTGTCGAATTCACGGGACTCGAAGGCGCGGGCGAGTAGGACGGCGGTGGCAAGGGGCTGCTCGGCCGATTCACCGGGGGCGCGGAGGCGGCGGGAACAAATGTCGGCCCGGGCGCGGGAGCCGATGGTGCAGGCGAGACGACCGGTGCCGGGCGTGATGCCGGGGCGGGTGTGGCGGGCGCGGCCACTGGTGGCGGGGGCGAGTATGGACGGACGACCGTCGGTGCCGCAGGGGTCGGATTGAATGTCGGGCGCGACGGCACCGAAGGTTGAGCTGCGGTGGGCACCGTTGGTATGGCCGGCGACACAGTCGTGCGAGGTGACGGGAGCGCGCCGGACGGCGAGGTTGGCGTGAGCGTTGGAGTTCCAATGGCCTTTGGATTTGATGGTGAGAATGGACTGTAGCCCGGTCGCGCGGACTCCTCGGGTTTCACAATGGCCCCCGCGGATGGAGTGGTGTTCGAGGCTTGGCTGGTCGGAGCAGTCTTCACTGGAGCAGGCGCGGTTGGTCGCGCGCTTGGCTGCAATCGAACGTGTCCCGGCGTGGCGACCTGGGGAACGGAGGCATTGCCAGCCGCCGGCTTGAGAGTCGGACCTGCTTGAACGGGTTGAGTTGCCGCCGGGTTGCCCGACGTGGGGCGCGGTGACGGTGACGCCCCGGTCGCCGTCTGCGGAGTTCCCGAAGGCGGCGGAGAATTGGGTGAAGGCGCAGCGACCACGGGGAAGCCAGTCGCGATGGAAACCGGGTCGGTGGTGTAGCCCGTGACCACGGGGCCGTTCGAACCGCGGACGAACACCGGGACTGCTCCCGCCGGAATGTTCGCGATGGGCTGGGGCCCTTGCATCTGGGGCTTGTAGATGACGAGCTGATTTCCCGATTTCTCCAGGCGATCCGGCTTCACGAGATTGCCTGCCACTGTCGGCGCATCCTTGATCAAGACCTCCTGCAACTCCGTCCGCGTCAGTGCTTGGACTCGCGCGGCGGGCACGCCGTTGTTCACCACCGTCCTGTTCGAACCGGTGCCGTAGTTGTTGATAATGGTCGTCTGGTTGAAGATGACCTGGTGGAGGTTGCCCGGCTCGATGTAGTAATAGGGATTGCGGTCACAAAACCGCCGCCATGAGACGAAGGAGAAGTGACTCGATGCGAGCCCGAAGTCGAATGTGATGCCGACTGTCGCGCCGTGGTGAACCAATCCGCGACCTGCAACGAACGCGCACTCTGGCGGCAGCGGAGCCCAGCCACAATACGAGTCCGAGTAGCGCCACGTTACCCACGCCGGGCCCCACGTCGTATCCGGCACCCACACCCAGCCGACGCGCGACGAGAGCACCCAACGGCCGTAATGGAATGGCGCCCATCCCCACGAGTAGTCGCTCTGCCAATACCAGCCGCTGCTGGTCCACAGCCAGCGCCCTCGGTCGAGATACGGACGCCACCGGGGCGAGCTGACTGCGACCGTCGGCTGCCAGCACCAGCCGTGAGGGGCCACTTCCATCCACGTTCCATACGGAGAGAGCGTCCCGTAGAAGTAGCTCACTTGGGCGGGCAACTGCGGTTGCACCACGACGACCTGCTGTGGCGCGGCCGCGACTGGAACCGGTGCCGGCGCGGCTTGGCCATGTGCGACAGCCGGCACGGCCTGGGGCGCCGGTGCGACTGGTGCAACTGCAACGACTTGGGCTTCGGGCGGCGCCGGACGAGCCGCCATCGCGGGAGGTGGGTTCGTCTGAGCGGCAGCCATCGCCGCCTGCTCGCGCTGCCGGGTCGTTTGCTGGATGAGCGACGAGACCAACGGGCCGGGGATGCCGATATCATTCAGGTAGATGAGTTCCTCCACCGATGGGCTGAACTGGTTCGTCGAGCGCGTCATGTGCGCCTTCACCACGGATTCCTCCACGCCAGCCTGCACGAGCGTGATGACCTCCGCCACTCCCGGCGTCACGGCCGGTGGCGGCGGCGCGACCCGGCGACCGGGAGCCGCATTCGCCGTCGTTGCCGCAGCATCAGGCGGAGGCGGGGATTGTGGTGATTCGGGGCGCGTGGACTGGGCGACTTGAGGGGCACAAGCTGACTGCAATGTTACCGCGGCGAGAGCTGCCGCCAGCGGCGCGAACCTACGAATGAGGGTTTTCATGGGGAGTCTCGGGAAGAGGTCGGTTGAATCTCACTTTCAGCAGTTGGGGCCAGTGGCTTGAGGCCGTGTCACCAACTGCGCTTATGGACTGAAAAAGCTCATTCGCTATTCATACGAACACGTAGTTCTTTTGCCCGCCGCGCCCCGGCCCTTCGGATGCGTTCACAGGCCCGCGGCCTTCCCATTGGACACTCGCGGATCATGCGCGCCGGTATAGCCCCGGCCTGAAGAATGAACGCCGACGGCCTGAGCCGCGCCGAGCGATTCGACCACCTTCACCGTGTGTCCGCGCGCACGCAGCGCGGCGATCATGCGTTCTCCGAGCTTCCGTTCCGCGCGGAGTTCGTCCGGACTCCACTGGTGGTGAAAGCGCGGCTTCGACAGCGCCGTGGCTGGGTCGCATCCAAAGTCCACGACGTGAATGATGGCCAGCAGAGTTTGTGAAATGATCGTGGGCCCGCCCGCCGCACCGACGCTCAGGATCGGCTTGCCATCCTTCAGCACGATGGTCGGGCTCATGCTCGAAAGCGGTCGTTTGCCGGGCGCGACGGCGTTGGCCTCGGCACCGATGAGGCCGAAATAGTTGGCGACGCCGGGTTGCGCCGAGAAGTCGTCCATCTGGTTGTTCAACACCACACCTGTGCCGGGCACGACCACCTTGGAACCATAGCTCGTGTTCACCGTCGCGGTGCACGCGACCCAGTTGCCCTCGGCATCGGCGGCGGAGAAGTGCGTCGTGTGTTTCTCGAACACATCGCTCGTCGCGCTCGGGGGCGTGTTGTGGGTCGGGACGGGAGTGGCACTCTTCAAATCAATCTTCTTCGCGAGCGCTGCGGCGTAGCCGCGCGACGTGAGCCCTCGCGGCACGGGTGCGAAGTCGGGGTCGCCCAGCCAGTGCGCGCGGTCGGCGAAGGCAAGCTTCATCGCCTCGGTTACGACGTGCGCGAAGTCCACCGAGTCCGCGCCCATCGCCTTGAGGTCGAAGTGCTCCAAGATGTTTAGGATTTGCGCGACATGGACCCCGCCCGAACTGGGCGGGGGAAAGCCGATGATCTCGTGCCCGCGATACGTCGTGCGCAACGGCTCGCGCAGTTTGAACTGATAGTTCCGAAAGTCCGCCTCGGTCAGGAGTCCGCCGTTGGCTTTCATCCACTCCGTCGTCGCGCGAGCGAAAGGACCCCGGTAGAACCAGTCCGGCCCATTCTCACCGAGCGCGCGAAACGTCGCGGCGAGGTCGGCCTGCTTGAAGGTCTTGCCCGCCCGCTGGGCAGAGCCGTCTGCATTCAGGAATGCGGACTTTGAGGACGGAAACCTCGCGAGGTCTTTCACCACGCCGGATTGGCGGCTCGCGTAGGTCTTGTCCACGACGAATCCGTCTGCCGCGACTTTCGCCGACGCAAGGCAGTGGTCGCGCCACGACAGCTTGCCGAACTTGGTCACCGCGTGGTGAAACGCGGCGACTTCTCCCGGCACTCCACTCGCCAGCGCGCCCGTCTGGCTCAACTCGGCCACTGCCTTGCCGTTGCGGATGAACATGTCCCGCGTCGCGGAGGCAGGTGCTGTCTCACGCCCGTCAATCGCCACCACCGAACCATCCGCGCGGCGGATGACAATGAAGCAACCGCCACCGATGCCGGAGTTGTGGCTGTCCACGACGCTGAGCGTGAGCCCGGCGGCGACCGCGGCGTCCACGGCGTTGCCACCGCGCCGCATGGCATCAAGCGCAGCATCTGTCGCCGCAGGGTGAACGGTTGATGCAAATCCGCCGTGCATGGGCGATTGAGCCCAACATTGAGAAGCAAGGCAGAGAGCCAGCAGGGAGACGGTGAATTGGGACACAATCATCGGAGTAGGGGGCATGTTGCAAAGGTTCGCTCGCACTTCGTGGTCGCTACGCGAGTATGGACTTGACCACTGCTCCACCTGCGTCGGTGATGCGAAAGTCGCGACCTTGGAACATGAACGTGAGTCGCCGATGGTCAATGCCGAGCAAGTGCAGGACGGTTGCGTGCAGATCATTGACGTGGACGACGTCCTCCACGGCATGGTAACCGAATTCGTCCGTCGCGCCGTGGCACAAACCTGCCTTGATGCCACCGCCCGCCATCCAAACCGAGAATCCTTGTTGATGGTGGTCCCGGCCCAAGCCCTGGGCCGTCGGGCTGCGGCCAAACTCGCCGTTCCAAAGCACGAGCGTATCCTTGAGCATATCGAGCCTGCGCAAATCCTTGATCAACGCAGCCATCCCTTGGTCAACTTCCGCCGCGGTCCCTGCGACATCCTCCTTGATGCTCACGTGATGGTCCCACTCCCTGTGATAGAGCTGGATGAAGCGGACGCCTCGTTGTGCAAGCCGGCGCGCAAGCAGGCAGTTCGAGGCGAAAGAACCGTCGGCAGGTTTGCATCCGTAGAGGCTGAAAACGCTTCGGGGTTCGTCGGACATATCCATCAGACTGGGGACGGAGCTCTGCATGCGAAAGGCGAGTTCGTATTGCGCGATGCGGGCAACAAGTTCCGGGTCGCCAGCCGGTCCATCGCGCAGTTGGTTCAATTGCCGCACGGTTTCGACAAGGTCGCGCTGTTGTGAAGTTTGGACACCTGGAGGCCTGTTCAGGTAGAGAACGGGGTCGCCTGTGCTTCGGAGCGGCACCCCCTGAAACCGGCCCGGGAGAAACCCGCTGTGCCATTGGCGCGCCGAAAGTGGTTGAACGATTCCGAACTTGCCGAGCGAACTCAGGACGATGAAACCGGGAAGGTCGGAGGATTCAGATCCCAATCCATAGGTGACCCACGAGCCGAACGCCGGCCGGCCACTGATGAGAGACCCGGTGTTCATGTATGTGTTGGCTGGGTCGTGGTTGATGGCCTCCGTGCGCATCGAACGGATGATGCAAAGCTCGTCTGCAACTTCTTGAAGTCGGGGCAGGATGTCGCACACTTCGTGTCCCGCCTTCCCGACACGTTTGAATGGCCATTGTGGCCCGAAGCAGGTCTGGCCGGTTGTAGGCAAGTTGGCGACCGGCTGCCCTTTGGTGATCGAGTCCGGCATTGGCTGGCCATCGAGTCGCCTCAGCATCGGCTTGTGGTCGAACGTCTCGAGTTGTGAGGGGCCGCCGGCCATGTAGAGTTGGATTATTCGCCGCGCTCTGGCCGGATGGTGCGGCCCGATCGTTCGGCCGTTTGGGTCGTTGATTCCGAGCGGTTGGGGTGAAGCGCCGCCGAGCAGGGACGGATTGAGCAAGGCGGCCAATGCCGCAGTCCCGACGGTCGCTCCTGCGTGGCACAAGAACGTCCGGCGATTGGCGTGCATGACTTGTGGATTGCAGGTCCGTGGGCTCACAGGGCTTCGGCTTAAAAACGGGTGATTGACTCGTGGAGGTTCAGCACGGCCCGAACCACCATCGTCCAAGCTGCGAGTTGAGGGCGCGGAATGCCGGAACTCCGAGGGGCCATTCCAACGGCACAAAGGGCTTCTGCTGCCGAGGGATCACGCGAATACAGGCGAAGTTGCTCCTGCAAAAAACGGTGAATGACTGCACGTTCATCCTGTGTGGGACTCCGGCCCAACGCACAGAGCCAGACGAACGCAACCCGATCCTCATCAGCGGATCCACCTTCGGTCAAAGCGCGTGATGCAAACACACGGGCGGCCTCAACGTAGGTCGGGTCGTTGAGCAGCACAAGCGCCTGTTGTGGAGTGTTCGAACGAGGGCGCTCGGAGACACATTCCTCGCGGGATGGCGCGTCGAACGCGACCAGGCCCGGATGCAGCGCAGCGCGCCGCCAGTGCGTGTAAACGCCGCGGCGATACTGTCCGCTGTCTGTGCTCTCGTGCCAGTTGGGTTTCATGTCGTTTTGGATGACGAGCGATTCCCAATAGTTTGACGGTTGGTAAGGCCGGCCACTCGCACCACCGACCTGTTCCACCAAGAGCCCACTCGCAGCCAATGCTGCGTCCCTGACAGTTTCGGCATCGAAACGGAATCGCCCCTGACGTGCCAGCCAGAGATTCTCAGGGTCGCGACGTCTCAAATCCGTCGTTTCTTCCGACGAGCGGCGATACGTTTCCGAGAGCGCGATGAGCCGCAATATGTGCTTGGTGTCCCATCCGCTCGCGACGAACTCGCAGGCCATCCAATCGAGTAGTTCCGGGTGTGTCGGCGGGGCGCCTCGGGTTCCAAAGTCCTCCATGGTCGAGACGATGCCGCGGCCGAACATGAGCCTCCAGAGTCTGTTGACTGCGACGCGTGCGACGAGCGGGTTCTCAGCGGATGACAGCCATGCAGCAAGTTCGAATCGTGTCGCCTTGGAGGCCGTGGAAGACTGCGCGCCAAGGACACTTGGAATACCAGGTTGGACCACTTCCCCTTCGTTGCTCATCCAGTTACCCCGGGGAAGAACGCGGACATCCCGCGGTTTGGTCGGTTGAGTCACAAGGGTCTGGTAACCTTGGGACTCGATGGCTTGGATCTTCCGCTTTGCCTGTTCGATGGATGCACGCACGGCGGCCAGCATTGGTGTTTGCTCCCGGAACAACTCCGCCAGCGCGTTGAGATCCGCCGCGGTGCGTCGCTCCGCCGGCGAGTTCAGAATGGCGACGACTCTTGGCCCTCCAGGCATGGAGGCAAGAAAGGACGGAAGTTCGGAATCGCACGTGAACATCATGCGGATCTGGTCGAGTCGGAATCGCGATCCGTCCTCGAATTCGAGCCGCAGTTTCACCTCCGTGCCCGGCATGACGACGAATGGTTCACGGGTCGTGAGAATGCCAAACTGCGGTCGGCGGGATCCGGCTGCCAATTCCCATCCCCCGGTCGGATACGGTTTGGGTCCATCCTCCACCAACTCGGCCTCCCGATACTTGGCGCATGAAAACGCCTTCCAAACTGCTTCAGAATCACCGCATGACAGCCGGACTCGCTTGACCTTCGCATTGGCATCGGCGCGGGTGCCCCCAGGCTTGGAGGCGTCGCTCGGAACGGTCATGACCTCGACGCGAATTCCCGTGATGGAAACTCCTCCGGGTTTGAAAGTGAAACTCACCTCATTGTGCAAGCCGTCACCCGGAAGCAGGCGAACATCCGCCTGCGAAAGCGTGGAGGAAATCCCACCCCGACGGGCAGTGATGGCGATGGGTTTGAACACCCGCCACTTTGACTGATGCCGTTCCCACTCGGCCTGCGCGGCTGCTCGTTCTGGCGACAGGCGGAGATACTCGGCCGTCAGGGACTTCAGTGCTGCGACTGCTTGTGTGTGTTCGTATTCGTGCTCCGTTCGAGGCACACCGACGGGGTCGAGCGGCGCGCCGATGATGTCCTTGATGTCGGCGAAGAACGCCGAAAGGCGGTAAAAATCCTGCTGTGTCAACGGGTCGTATTTGTGATCGTGGCATTCGGCGCAGCCCATGGTCGAGCCAAGCCACACGGCTGAAACGTTTCTGACCCGGTCCGCGGCATAGCGCGCTGTGTAGTCCCCAATCTGCGCTACGGGGTCGGCGGTGGTCATCAAGAGGCGGTTGTAGCCCGAGGCGATGCGTTGCTCGGCGGTTGCGTGCGGGAGCAGGTCGCCAGCGAGTTGGTCTCGCGAGAAGCGGTCGAAGGGCGTGTTCGCGTTGAACGCGCGGATGACATACTCGCGATACGCGGTCACCTGCTGCTCACCATCGGGCAGGTATCCGCGCGAGTCCGCATACCGGACGAGATCGAGCCAGTGCATTGCCATTCGCTCGCCAAATCGAGGTGATGCAAGCAGCCGGTCAACCACCCGCTCATAGGCATCGGCCGAAGGGTTTCGCACGAACGCTTCGGCCTCCGCCCGCGTCGGCGGAAGCCCGGTCAAATCGATGGAAATCCGGCGAAGCAACGTGCGCCGGTCAGCTTCGGATTGAGGTTCAAGCCCCAGTTCCGAGAGTTTCGCGCCCACAAAGGCGTCAATGGGATTGCAGCCGCGAGCGCCGGGAGGGATGGCAGGAGGGATTGGGCGGATCGGAGCTTGATAAGCCCAATGCGCTTTCCCCCTGACCGCCCCGGCTGCAACCCAACCGCGGATCAACTCTCGCTGGGACGTCGTAAGGGATTTCGGAGCGCCAACGGGCGGCATGCGGTCTTCCTCGTTGTCCGTGAAGATGCGGCGAATCAACTCACTCTGATCGGGTTTCCCTGGAATGATGATCGGCCGCTCGCGATTCGCTTCCTGAATGTCGAGTCGAAGATGCGCTTTGCGCTTGTTGCCATCCGGCCCGTGGCATGGAAAACAGTGCTCGGCGAAAATCGGGAGGATCACCCGCTCGAAATTGGGTCGTGGCAACCCATCATCGGATGCAAGCGCTTGGAGCGCCCCCAACAATGGCCAGACTACGATGACTCCCCAACGATGGAGCGAGCGCGGGCACATTGGAACGCGGTCGGATGATAGGCCACTGCTGCGAGGTGTCAACCGGCGGCGGAATTTCTGTCGGCGGAAGTTCGTAGCTTGGCGCGCCTTCAAGCAGGGCCCGGATTTGCCCTGATAAGCAAAGAACCCCGCAGAGCGTCTCCGCGGGGTTCCTTGTTGAACCGGACGTGGCTAGCCGATCAATTCCGGAATCGGCTTCCCGTTGCGCACGATCATGATCGGGCGGCCGCTGGGCGTGTGGTATTCCTTCGTCGGGTCAATGCCGAGCGACTTGTAGAACGTGGCCGCAACGTCGTCGGGCGTGATGACGCGATCCTTCGGGCCCTCGCCCTTCGCATCGGACTCGCCGACGACCTGGCCACCCTTGATGCCGCCGCCGCCGAGGAGACAGGTCATGGCGCGCGGATAATGGTCGCGGCCGGCGCGCTGATTAATCTTGGGCGTGCGGCCGAACTCGCCGGTGACGAACACGCTTGTGCTGTCGAGCAGGCCCTTCGCCGCGAGCGAAGTGAAGAGTCCCGCGAGGCCCGCGTCGAGTGACGGAAGCAGGCGGTCCTTGAGCGATTTGAAGTTGTCCGAGTGCGTGTCCCAGCCGCCGATCTGCACGGTGACGAAGCGCACACCGTTCTCGACGAGGCGCGTGGCGAGCAGACAGCTCGCGCTGAACTGGTCCTTGCCGAACATCGCGTTGATCTCGCCGGACTCGCCACGGAGGTTGAACGCCTGTCGCGCCTTCTCGGAGCGGAGCATCGCATAGGCCTTCTGGCCGAACTGGTCCATGCCAGCGAGCAACTTGTCCTCGTAGGCGAAGTCGCCGAACGCGGCGTCATACTTTTTGACGAGGTTGTCGCGGCGCTCGACGTCGTCGAGGGTGACGCCGTTGCGGAGCGAGAGCCCGCGGACTTCCATGGCCTGCCCGATCTGCGGCTGGCTGCCGGTCTCGAACGGCCCGTATTGAACGCCGAGGTAGCCGTTCGGGAAGTTGATGGTGCCGCCCATCGAGACGAACGGCGGCATGTCCGGCGCGCCGCCGAATTCCTTCGACACGACGGAGCCGTAGGTCGGGAAGCGCAGCGACGGGATGGGGCGGTTGCCCGTTCCCATGTAGAGCGTGCCGAGTTCGTGCGCGGCGAGCGTGTGGCTCACGCCGCGGAGCACGGCGAACTTGTCGGCGCACTTGGCGAGCTTGGGCAGGTGCTCGCTGATCTGCACGCCATCAACGTTCGTGGCGATGGGCTTGAACTCGCCGCGATGGGTGTCGGGCGCGTCGGGCTTGAGGTCGAAGGTGTCCATGTGGCTCGGCCCGCCGCCCATGCGGACGAAGATGGCAGACTTGCCCTTCGCGTCGGCGATGACGCCGGCGCTGTTGAGCGCGAGCCAGTCGGCCATGCTGATGCCAATGCCCGCGAGCCCGCCGACTTTCAGGAAGTCGCGCCGCGTGGCGCCGTCACAGAACAGGTGTTTTGCCATAGGCTGGGTTATGTTGGAGTTAACTGACGTCAGTGATTGACCATGAATTCGCGCGTGTTGAGCATCGCCCAGAGCAACTCGCGCACGCCCTCGATGGAGTCGCGCGCAGCGCCGATGTCCTTGCGGGCCTCGACCATCTCACGCGCCGTGGGCGGACGGCTCACGGTGCGGAGGAAAACTTCGGCGATGACGGACTCAAGCTTGTCCGCCTCGATGGTCGCGGAACCGCCGACATTCACGCGGGTCTTGTCGCCGCCGTTGAACCTCGTGACGGTGACTTTTCCGGGCTCGACAGGTTTTCCATCATTGCCGGTCACCTTCACGGTGACGTTGAGCGTGCGCTTCAACTCCTCAAGCTGCTTCTCGACAGCGGCAATCTTTTCCTTCATGCCGGGCGCGTCGTTCTGAAGTTCGCGCATCGCCTTGAGCTTGCGCTCGACCGCGCCGACATCGCCGTTGTCGGTCGTGGCAGGCTTGGAGCCCTGCTGCCGCGCTTGCTGGCGAAGTTCCGAAATCCACGCGGGGACGCCGCCGCGCGACTGCTCAAGCCGGCCGAGCATCTCGGGGTCGTTGCGGGTGTAAAGCGTCTGGAGGAGCGTCGGATCGGTGGTGCGCTCGCAATCGCAGTTGGTCTCGCGCGCGGGCTTGCCGAACATGGCGAGCGTGGAGTTGCTCGCGTTGCGGCCACCACCCCCGCCCTTCACGGTTCCTTCGGCGTTCGGGCCGATGGCGCGGGACTCGATGTCGGACGCGAACTTCGCGTTGGCCTCGGTGCCCGCGGTCGCCATCGCGAAGGCGTCCACGACGACTTCGGCGGGCAGACGGCGGATGACCATGCGGGAGAAGTTTTTCTCGTCGAGCTTGTTGCTGGGCGTGGTCTTCCAACTGCGCTGGTAGGTGTCGCTGTTCACGATCGCGCGGTGAAGCCACTTCATGTCGTAGTTGTGCGCGACGAAGCCGTCAGTGAGATGGTCAAACAGCTCCTTGTTCACGGGCGGGTTGGCGAGGTTCATGTCGTCGGCGGGTTCGACGATGCCGCGGCCGAAGTAGCTGGCCCACGTGCGGTTCACCCAAGCGCGCGCGAAGTAGGGGTTGTCCTTGTGCCGCAGCCATTCCATCAGCGGCGCGCGCGGGTCGGGATACTCGTTGAGCAGCACCTCGTCCCCGCCGAGAATCTTCGGCGTGAGCACGCGTCCGCCAAGGTCGCGGTTGCCCTTCTGCGGCGCGCCGCGTCCAGCGTTGTTGCTTGACGCCGCGACGAAGATCTCTTGCCACGGGGCGACTTCACCAGCGTCAATGCGCTTCTGCGTTTCCTGCTGGAGTATGCGCTGCTGGTCCTTCTGGTCGACCTTGCCGACGGCGTCACGGATGTCCTTGGTGACCGAGGCGAAGGTCACATCCTCATCCTTCTTCGTGGGCGCGCTGCCGTAGCGGATGGGCTCGAAGAACGCCTGGAACTGCTGGAAGTCCGTCTTGGTCCACTGGTCGAAGGGGTGCTTGTGGCACTGCGCGCACTCGATGCGCACGCCGAGAAACGTGTGCGCGAACGAGAGCGCCTTCTCCTCGGCCTTCTGCACGGTGCGGCGCTGCCAGTAGTAGGGCATGTTCGGCCGCTCGGTGAAGTCCGCGGGCTTCTCCGTGCGGAAGTAGGACGCCATCTCGAGCGCGTAATCCTTGTAAGTCTGGTCGGGCTTGGTGCGGCCGCTCGCGAGGATGATGCCCTCGGCGATCTTGTCGTAAGGAACGTTTCCGGCCACGCGCTTCTCAATCCAGTCATACCACTGGCGCGAGTAAACGTTCTGGTAATTGCGCAACCCGCCGCCGCCGACGTTGAGCGTGCGCGGCGTGTTGCCGGTGAAGTCGCAGAGCTTGGTGGTCCACCACGCGGCGTAGGCCTTCGTTTCGAGAAGCTCGTCCACCTTCGCCGTGCGCTTGTTCGGCGACTTGTCCGCGAGGAACTTCGTCACCTCGTCCGGAGTCGGCAACGTGCCGGTGATGTCGAGGCTCGCGCGACGCAGGAACTCGGCGTCCGTGCAAATCTCCGACGGGATGATGCCGAGCTTGCGGAGCTTGCCGACGACCGCTTCGTCCACCTTCGTGCGCGTGGCGACCTTGGGATACTTTGTGCCGTTCTGCGCGGTGACAGGCTGGACGACGGGCACGGGCAGCACGCCGTTGTCGTAGAAGGCGACGATGTGCGTGTCGCCGGCATCCTTGGCCTCGACGCGGCCGGTGTCCGAGACGGCGGCTACGGAGTCGTCGTTGCTGCGGAAGCGCGTGAGCTGCGTGATGTCCTCGACCGTGCCGTCTTTCCAGTGCGCGAGCACGCGGAGTTGCACGTAGTCGCCCGCCTTCTTGAAGGCGATTTCCTTCGGCGTGACTTCGAGGTGGCCGAAGTCGCCCGTCTCCTTCACGTCAATCTTCGCGCCGGACTGAATCCACTTTAGCAGGAGATTGTATTCCCACGAACCCTTCTTGATGCGCTCCTTGCCCTTGTGCTTCGCCTCCATCGTGGGCTTCATGAGGACGAGGCTCTTGGCCGGTTCGTCCTTGTTGATGCGCACCTCGTCCTCGCCACCCTTGCCGGTGGTGATGGCGGCGTGGTCCTTCTCGAAGTCGTAACCGAACAGCGAAAGCTGGAACCCGCCCTGTCCCGCAAACGACCCGTGGCACTCGCGTCCGCTGCAACCCGAACGGCTCATAAGCGGGATGACATGGCGCCGGAAGCTCGGCTCGTCGGACGTGGCGAGGTTGCTGAATCGCTCGCTGGCGGTGGGAAACGCCGGGGCTTTTGCTGCAGGCGCGCCGTGGGAAGAAGTCAGCGGCATGCACGTGGCGGTGGCGATGAAAAGCAGGGCGATCTTGGTTGTGCTCATGTGGTGCACACGGGCGGATGCTGGTGAAGAATGCGCGGTTGCTGCTGAATCGTCAATCCCTCACCTGTGCGCCCAGATTAGTTGGTGGACGCCACATCCGGCTGGGCCATTCACGCGGACTCAGACCTTGCCACCTCCTTTGGTGCATTCGTCAGAAAGGCGCGAACTCTCGCGTCCGCCGTGTGAAGCGGCATGCGCGAGTGCAACCCGCCTCGCGCGCCCATTTCACGGCTGCAGGGAGGTCTTGTCCGACTTCGCCGACCGCGTGCGCGTCGGAGCCGAACGTGATGGGGACACCCGCATTCGACGCGACGCGAAGCAGCGACTGGCCCGGATAAATCTCCCGGCAGTGCTTTCGCAAGCCCGCGGTGTTCAGTTCGATGGCCGTGCCCGTCTTCGCGCACGCCGTGACGAGCCTGTCGAATAGTGGCGTGCAGTCGCGCGGCGGACGGTGGCCGAACTTCTTGGGCAAATCCGCGTGGCCGATGATCTCGAACAGGCCCGACCCCGCCGCCATCGTGAGCCGGTCGAAATACACGGACCACACTTCCCACGCGTCGCGATGCTTCCACTCGGAGAGCTTGTTCGGGTTGTCCACCGCCCACGAGTCGGCGACGTAATGGACCGAGCCGATGAAGTAATCCCACGGGTGGCGCGCGGCCAGGTCACGAATCCACTCCTCGTGGCCGGGAAGGTAATCCACTTCGAGGGCGAGCTTGATGACAAGCCGTGAGTGCTCGCATTGCGCCTTGCGGACCTTTTCGACGTATTCGTCGAGTTGGTCGTTGCGCATGCGCCAGTCGTCGAAGTCGTCGCGCGCCATCGGCGAATGATCGCTGAACCCGATCTCGGTCAGCCCGACTTCAAGTGCGCGCGCCGCATACTCGGTCGGCTCGCCGGTCGCGTGGCGGCACAGCGGCGTGTGCATATGATAGTCTGCGGGCAGTTCCATCGCGCGGCGATTCAACACGCGGGCCGCCGGTCGCGGAAGGCAATTCGATTCGCGCGCGATTGACTTTGCCCCTTCGGCTCCCTAGCCTCCGCCCGTAAATAGCGCGGCGTGCCCCGAGTTCACACTGCGGGGTTTTTTGTTGCCCGCTCACGGAGCGGTTTTATGGCGAACACCATTCTCGTCGGCGCCCAGTGGGGCGATGAAGGCAAGGGCAAGATCATTGACGTGCTCACGGAGCGCGCGGACATCGTCGTCCGCACGCAGGGCGGCAACAACGCCGGCCATACGGTCTTCATCGGCCCGAAGAAATACGTCCTGCACCTCATCCCCTCCGGCATCCTGCGCGCGGGCAAGCAGTGCGTCATCGGCAACGGCGTCGTCGTGGACCCGGTCGGGCTTGTCGCCGAGATGGACGGCCTGCTCAAGCTCGGCATCAAGGTCACGCCGCGCAACCTCGCCATCAGCGAGACGGCGCACATCGTCCTGCCGTATCACCGCGAGCTCGACGGCGCGCGCGAAGCCGCGAAAGGCCGCCACAAGATCGGCACCACAAAGCGCGGCATCGGCCCGACCTACGGCGACAAGGCCGCGCGCGTCGGCCTGCGCATGATTGACCTCGTGAACGCGGCACGCTTCGAGGCGAAGCTTCGCGCCCGTATCGCCGAGAACAATGCCGTCCTCAAGGCGATGGGCGCGGCACCGCTGTCCTTCAAGCAGGTCCACGCCGCGTATCGCGCTGCGGGCGACCGGCTCGCGCCGTTCGTGACGAACACCGTCGTGCTGCTGCACGAGGCGATGCACCGTGGGAGCGACATGCTCTTCGAAGGCGCGCAGGGGACGTTCCTCGACATTGATCACGGGACGTATCCGTTCGTGACCTCGTCGAACACGACCGCGGGCGGCGCGTGCACCGGCTCGGGCGTGCCGCCGCACCGGATGGACCTCGTGGTCGGCGTGATGAAGGCTTACACGACGCGCGTCGGCGAAGGGCCGTTGCCGACGGAGAACGCGGAGATTGCCGATATGCTGCACGCGATGGGACGCGAGTTCGGCGCGACCACGGGCAGGCCGCGGCGCTGCGGTTGGTTTGATGCTGTTGCGACTCGGCACGCGACGATGGTGAACGGCATTGACCAGCTTGCCGTGACGAATCTCGACGGTCTCGACTCGCTCGAGACCATCAAAGTCTGCGTCGCGTATCGTGTCGGGACGAAGCGCTTCGATTACGTGCCGAACGACATCGAGTTGCTCGCCAAGTGCCAGCCCGTGTATCGCGAATTCCCCGGCTGGCGCACGCCCACGGACAAAGCGCGCTCGTGGAAGGAACTGCCCACGAAGGCGCGCACCTATTTGAAGGCCATCGCGGATCTAACGGGCGCGAAGCTGTCCATCGCCTCCGTCGGTCCCGCGCGCGAGCAGACAATCTTCGTCTGAGCGTCGGCGCGAACTTGCTGTCCAACCCGAAGCGCACAACGAAGGTCACGAACACCGCCGTGTGAGCACTCACGCCCCCCAACTCAGCGCCCAAGCCAAGGCGAGCCTGCCCACGCACATCGCCATCATCATGGATGGCAACGGCCGTTGGGCCAAGCAGCGCCACCTGCCGCGCGTGGAGGGCCATCGGCAAGGCGCGGAGTCCGTGCGCGCGACCATCCGCGCGTGCGGCGAACTCGGCATCAAGTATCTCACGCTCTACGCCTTCTCGGTCGAGAACTGGAACCGGCCCAAGGACGAGGTGGACACGCTCATGTCGCTGCTGTTGCGATTCATCAAATCGGAGATCGGCGAGTTGCAGAAGAACAACGTGCGCCTCGAACTCATCGGGCAATCCTACCGCCTGCCCGAGCCCGTGCAGGAGGCCATCGCCAAGGCCAAGGCGACGCTCGCGAAGAACACCGGCCTCACGCTCATCCTCGCGCTGAGCTACGGCGCGCGGCAGGAGATCATCGAGGCCGTGCGCACCATCGCTGCGAAGGCGAAGCGCGGCGACATTGACCCCGCGGAGATCAACGAGCAGGTCATCTCGCAGCACCTCGACACGCGTCACTGGCCCGACCCGGACCTGCTCATCCGCACGAGCGGCGAGATGCGCGTGAGCAACTTCCTGCTCTGGCAGATTTCCTACACGGAGCTGGTGGTGACGCCGACGCTGTGGCCGGACTTCCGCAAGCCGCATCTCTACCAGGCGCTCGAGGAGTTCACGAACCGGCATCGCAGGTTCGGCGGCGTTTGACGCGGAATGCGGAGTTGAAGGGTTGAACGGTTACATCAGTTTCACGGGGCGACGAGCGCTCGCCTGCAACCAATCCATCTCGCCTCCCCATGCAACTCGTGTAACGATTCAACCCATGTAATCTCTGCCCGTGGACGCCGCCCCAACAACCCCGCCGCAACCGCCGCTCACGAAAGGGCAGACCTTTTTGCGCCGCCTCGTCAGCTCGCTCGTGCTGTGGGCGGTGGTGATCGGCTCGATCTTTTCCGGCAACGCGTTCCTCTCGAACACGGTGTTCCTTATCCTCATGCTCGCGCTCGCGGGACTCGGGCTCGTGGAATTTTACGGGCTCGTCGAGAAGCGCGGGCTGGTGTGCTTCAAGAAGTGGGGCGTGTGCGGCGGCCTGCTGCTGATGGCGGGCACGTTTCTGCACTGCGCGGGCAAGCTGGGCATCCACGACTCGCCGTCGCGCGTGAACGACTTCGAGACGAGTTTCCTCATCCTGTTCGTGCTCGGGCTCTGCATCCGGCAGTTCGTCTCCAAGGCGAACGCCGCCGGGCTGCTCGCGATTTCCACGACGCTCTTCGGCCTGATGTATGTGCCGTGGCTGTTGAACTTCATCCAGAAGATCAATTACTTCCCGCGCCTCGACGGCAAAGGCGCCTACTACGTGCTCTACTTCATCCTCGTGACGAAGTTCAGCGACACGGGCGCTTACGCCGTGGGGTCGCTCATTGGACGGCACAAGATGATCCCGCGCATCAGCCCGGGGAAGACGTGGGAGGGATTCGCCGGCGCGCTCGTGGTGAGCACGGTCGCGAGCGTGCTCTTTGCCCACCTCGCCGGGCCGAGGTTGCCGGGCATGACGCTGACACACGCGGTCATCCTCGGGCTCATCCTCGCGACGGCGGCGGTGGTGGGCGACCTTATCGAATCGCTCTTCAAGCGCGAAGCCGGCGTGAAGGACTCGGGCGGGTTCTTCCCCGGCATCGGCGGCATCCTCGACCTGCTCGACAGCCTGCTGTTCAACGCGCCGCTGATGTATTTGTATTTGCGGCACGTTTTGACGAACTGATGAAAAACGTCGTCCTCCTCGGCAGCACCGGCTCCATCGGCACCAGCACGGTGAAGGTGGCCATGGACCTTCCCGACCGCATCCGGCTCATCGGGCTCGCCGCGGGCAACAACTCGGAACTCCTCCTCGAACAATCCCGCCAGCACCGGCCCGAGGCGGTTTGCATCAACGACCCAGCGAAAGCCGCGGAACTTCAGTCCGTGCTCGGAACCGGCACTCAAGTCCACTGCGGCGATGACGGCCTCGTAAAGCTCGCCACGTTGCCCGACGCCGACATTGTTCTCATTGCCATCGTCGGCACGGCGGGACTTCAGCCCGCGCTGGCCGCCATTCGCGCCGGCAAGGACATCGCGGTGGCTTCGAAGGAAATCCTCGTCATGGCCGGCGAGAACGTGATGACCGAGGCGCGCAAGAACGGCGTGCGCGTGCTCGCCGTGGATAGCGAGCACTCGGCCATCTTCCAGTGCCTCGATGGCAAGCCGTCGGACTCCGTGCGCGCGCTCTGGCTCACCGCGAGCGGAGGGCCGTTTCGCGACAAGGCGCAGTGGCCGCGGGAGAAGTTCGCCGGCATCACCGTCGAGCGCGCGCTCAAGCACCCGTCCTGGGTCATGGGCCGCAAGATCACGATTGATTCCGCCACGCTCTTCAACAAGGGGCTGGAGATGATCGAGGCGCGCTGGCTCTTCGACATCGAGATGGCGCGCGTGAAGGTCATCGTCCACCCGCAGAGCGTGGTGCATTCGCTTGTCGAGTTCGTGGACGGCTCGATGATCGCCCAGATGTCCACACCGGACATGTGCCTGCCGATCCAGTATGCGCTCACCTATCCCGAGCGCGCCGCGAGCGACCGGGTGCAGACCAGCCTCGCCCAATACGGCAGCCTGACCTTCGAGGAGCCGGACCCCGCGCGCTTCCCCTCGCTGGACCTCGCGCGCCGCGCCGGCGAGGTCGGCGGCACGCTGCCCGCCGTGCTCAATGCCGCGAACGAGGTCGCCGTCGAGGCCTTCTGCCAGCGCCGGATCAGCTTCCCGCAAATCACCGAGACCGTGGCGCGCACCATGGACCGGCACCGGCTCGTCGCGCATCCTTCGTTGGAGGCAGTCCTCGCCGCGGATGCATGGGCGCGCGAGGAGGCGGCCCGTTGACGGCGCGGCCGATTGTTGAACGCCACCGCTTCACAAGTTGCCTTACTGCGGTGCCGCCGATAGATTCTGCCCTCGCCGCGCTGCGGCCACCTGCATGAGCCTTTGGACCTATCTCTACATCATCGTCGCCGTCGTATTGTTGTTCGGCGCGGCGGTGTTCGTGCATGAGTTCGGCCATTATTGGGTCGCGCGGCGGCGCAAGATGAAGGTGGAGGCGTTTGCGATCGGGTTCGGGCCCAAGATTGTCGGCTGGACGCGCGATGGAATCGAGTATTCGTGGCGGTGGATTCCCGCGGGCGGCTTCGTGAAGCTCCCGCAAATGATCACCTCGGAGGCGCTTGAGGGAGGCGGCGAATCGAAGGAGCCGGTGCCGCCCGCCAAGCCGCTGGACAAGATCCTTGTGGCAGTCGCGGGCCCCGCGATGAACATCGTCTTCGCGTTCGTCATCGCGACGGTCATCTACTTTGTCGGCCTGCCCATCCTCATCAACCCGCCCATCATCGGGCCGGTCGCGCCCGAGTCCGAGGAAGCCGCGCTCGGCATCCGCGAGGGCGACCGCGTCGTGTCGGTGAACGGGCGGCCGGTGAAGTCGTGGCAGGACATCACCTTCGAGACGGCGACGGCGCGGACGAATGTGCTTGCCGTTACCATGACGCGCGTCGGCGTGTCCACAACGTATCAGTTGAAAACCAAGGTCAGCTCCGGTGGAGGCTTGAAGTGGCTGAATCTCGATCCGCGAGAGCATCCAATTGTCGGCTTCGTCCAGCCCGGCAGGCCCGCGGAGGCTGCCGGCATCAAGAGCGGGGACAAGATTGTCTCGTTCGACGACGTTCCAGTATTCAGCAACGAGAACATGATTGATCTGGTCAACAAGAGCGAAGGAAGGCCGAGCCGGATTGTCATTTCCCGCAAGGGCGAGCTTCACACGCTCACCGTGACGCCCCGCTACGACGCGAAGGAGAAGCGCGGCCTGATCGGCATCGGGTTCGGCACCGGGATTTACAAGTTGCAAAAGCCGGGGCCGTCGCCGTTGGAGCAGGTCGAAACCGTCGTGGACCGGACCTTCGGCACGCTCGCGGCGCTGTTTCACAGCCGCGAGACCGGGGTGAAACCGAGCGACTTGAGCGGGCCGGTCGGCATCTTCGCCGTGCTGGCGATTCAGTTGAAAACCGACTGGCGGCTCGCGCTCAGCTTCATGGTTTTGCTCAACGTGAACCTTGCCATCGTCAACATGCTTCCCATCCCGGTGCTCGATGGCGGGCACGTCATCATGTCCATCATCGAGGCGATCCGCCGGAAGCCCGTCAGCGCGCGCATCGTGGAATACATCACCACTGCATTCGCCGTGCTGCTTATCTCCTTTATGCTCTACGTGACGTTCTTCGACTTCAACCGCTTCCCCATTTTCAAGTCGCTCTTCAAGCAGGACACGCAAGTCGAGCCGGCCAAGCAGTCCACGAACGGAGGTGGACCCGCACCCGCGCCGCAGCCCGAACCTTCACCCGTCCCCGCGAAGTGAGCACCGACGCCGCCCCGAGGTTTTGCGCCTCGCCCTATCTCTTCCACCGCCGCGTCTCCCGTGAAATCACCATCGGCGACCTCGCGCGCGGCGGTGTCATCATGGGCGGCAGCCATCCCGTCGTGCGGCAATCCATGCTCACCTGCGACACGATGGACACCGCCGAGTGCGTCAAGCAGACGCTCGAACTCGTCGCTGTCGGCTGCCAGATCGTCCGCATCACCGCGCCCACCGTGAAGGACGCGGCGAACTTGAAAAACATCGTCGCCGAGTTGCGCGCGCGCGGCTGCCTCGT
>Ga0233424_10000321_pt1 | contig 64733 bp, 63 predicted proteins | sample Watercolumn_Towu_FD_181011 | JGI IMG/M metagenome (GOLD analysis project Ga0233424, IMG submission 181011) | Freshwater microbial communities from Lake Towuti, South Sulawesi, Indonesia - Watercolumn_Towuti2014_125_MG | ecosystem: Environmental > Aquatic > Freshwater > Lake | place: Indonesia... | reverse complement strand
ATTTTTTCGGCTTGTTAGTAATATCCGCTATGGCATATAGATCTGCATCATGTGATTTCTGCAAGTAGTATGAAACACAAAATTGAGTAAAATCTGAACCTAACCAAAAGAGAATTTTATCTTTCATTTTAATGATCTAATTCTATAATCGCTAAATTTATTTTGTGAGAAACATTATGTCACATTACATAAAAAATATTTATACAAATTAATTAAAATTATATTTATTATACTAAATGATTGGCTGCATAATTCAAGCGCGTATGGGATCTTCTAGATTACTGAATAAGGTTCTAATGAAGATCGACGAAAATGATTCAGTTCTTTCTTCTGTGATTAAACAAATCCAAAATTGTAAACTGATTGAAAAGATCATAGTCGCTACTACTAACAAAAGAGAGGATGATTTAATCAGAGATTATGTCACAAGTGTTGGTATAGAATGTTTTAGAGGTAATGCATTAGATCTTTTAACTAGATATTATAGATGTGCTAAAAAATATTCATTATCAGCTATTGTTAGAATTACTTCAGACTGTCCTTTAATTGATCCTACCGTGGTAGATACTATAGTTAGTAATTATAAAGAAAATTCTTATGAGTATGTTTCAAACTATTTTCCTCGTACATATCCTATAGGGATGGGAGTTGAAATATTCTCATTTAAAGCATTAGAATACGCGTGGAAAAACGCCACATTACCTTCAGAAAGAGAACATGTTAGCCCATTCTTCAACAATCAGAATCAACTAAGAAAATTCAATGTGAAACACATTCCAGATCTATCATACATACGAGTAACCGTAGACAGAATAGATGATCTTAAGTTAATACAGTTGTTAGTAAAAAAGATATCAGCTAGGCCTATTTTATTAACAGATATTCTTAACGTGGTTAGAAGCGAACCAGAACTACTTACTCTGAATAATTATGATAGAGATGAAGGATATGTAAAAACATTAGAACGCGATAAAAAATTTTTAGCTAGACAAAATAAGAAGTAAATAAAATACATAATTTTTTAATGTATAAACAAGCATTAAATAATCAATAAACTCGTGACAAGTCGATTGGTAAGTAATTTATGATCGAATTTATTATTACTGCAATAATATTTGTAGTTGCTGGGTTCATTTATGGACTTTATGTTGGAAACTACAAGGTTTTTCCTTTTAAAATTATTGAAACCATGCATATGAAAACCAAAAAGCGCAAATCAGTAAATAAATCCGCCATGCCACATATTTATGAAACAGATGTTAAGGCGTTAATTCGAATAAATAATGAAGATGACATAAAAGATAAGCGAGATCGCATTATAGATTATCTATGGGGCGGTAATGGATTTCCAAATTCAAAAATGCCAAGCTCAGTAGAACGTAACATTAATGATTCTAAATATAGTGATTTAAAAAATCTTAAAGAAATAGACAAAATAATTGTATCAATGGAACATGATATGAAATCAGTTTCTTATTTTTTTGAAGCTGAACAAAAAAACAATAAGCTCATGATTTACCATGAAGGCCACCATGGAGATTTCATCATAGAAAAGAAAACAATACGAGCTTTTCTTGAAAAAGGATACTGTGTATTAGCATTATCAATGCCTTTGCTTGGAATGAATGCACAACCTGTTATCGAACTTCCGGAATTTGGTAAAATAAAACTACAATTTCATAATCAATTACATTTGCTAGAAACACAAAATTTCCATCCCCTAAAATATTATTTTGAGCCAATTGTAGTAGCTTTGAACTATTTGGACAAGCAATTCAAATTTATTCGTCATGATATGATTGGTTTATCCGGTGGAGGCTGGACAACTATTGTATATCCTGCTATTGATGAAAGGATTTCTCATGGTTATTCTGTAGCTGGGGCTAACCCGATATTCTTACGTCTCGATAATACAGATTATTTTGATTACGAACATACAGTGCCAGAGTTTTATAGAATAGCCAATTATGAAGAGCTTTATGTCATGGCTTCGTATGGAAAAGGCAGAAAATTGGTTCAAATATTTAACAAATATGATACTTGCTGTTTTGCAAATGATTTATACAAAATTTATCAAGATGATATAAAAGCGAAGTTAAAACAGTTAGATGGTGGAGAATTCGAAAATTATCTGGATGACACATACAAAGGTCATCAAGTTTCAGAATACGCATTAAAAATAATAACAAATTCTTTGGAAAAAGCTGAGAATACGAATTAACATTAAGTACGTACTTTCTTTACCTCATCACCATATGATGAACGTGTTGTTTTTGCATTATCAAGAAATGATATAGGGGTATGAAATCTATGTCCTAGTTTTATCGTCGACGTTATATCATTTCCATCATCGTCGAGTATGTTATTTATCAATAAACAACCATCTTTAGTAGCAACATGCAGTCTCCTTTCACATATTCTGAAAACAAGACCTGTTTGGAATGGATGAAAATGTATTTTTTCTTTATGAGTAACGCATTTTTTCAAGTGCACTTTTTTTCCGCCTATGAATGTCATAGCACCAGGATGAGGATCATCGAATGCACGAATAAACAAAACAATCTCTTTTACAGACCAATTCCAGTCTAGATATCCATGTAATTGTGTATCAAGTTTTGGCCAATAAGTACTAAATTTCTCGATTTGTTTGATTTGTTTATATTTTCTACCGCTTACAAGGGAATTTAAGAAATTTATAATAAACCTAGTCTCTCTCTTTGAAATGAAATCATAGTAGTCTTTTTGAGTATAACAAAAGCGTGGAAAATTAAATTTTATTTGAGTGATTATGTTACCAACATCTAAGGTTTCTTCAATTTTATGAATTGTTAATCCTCCTAATCGATTTTGTGATAAAATCTTCCAAGTATACGCAGAAGCGCCTCTTTCTGTAGGCAATAGCGTATTATGATAATTGAATAGATTATCATTAAAAAGATCAATCACATTTTGTTTGAAGAACCATATTGAGCCAATTGAAAGGCCGATTGACGTACTGTTAACATATTTTTTGAGCAACTCATAGTCAAGATGATCACATGCATGTAATTCTACATCCATGTCTTCTAATCGATTTTTAAGAGATTTGCCATTTTTTGTAGGCAGGTTAAGCCTGAAAGGATCAGAGAATACAGTCACATGAAACTTTTTTAAAACATGTGGAATTATGTTTAATAGAGGCCCATCTTCATTTTTTCTATTACCACCAAATAGAACAAGATTAAATTTTTTTGAACTCATCGGTTTTCATTGGTATCTATTTTTAAAAAACTCAAGTGTTCTTTTAAGTGCATTTGTTTGTACAGATCTTTCAGAGGCATCTTTTTGATTTGTAGTAAACAGCATTATTTCCTGTTGTAGTGATTCAGCTATTGGCGCTACACCATAGCCAATTTTATTATCTCTAAAAGACGGTTCGTTGTAAAGAAGATGATTTGCTGCATAAATTCCATCTCCACCAAATTCAATGTATTTTTTTCGAAACTCTTGCCAATCTACATTATATTTTTTACCTAAAAATCGTGTCGCAAATGTCCAATATGTACAGTTATATCCATTTTGGACATATTGTGGAATAAAAAGAGGCGAGTCTTTGATGATTTCTAGATATTCTTCTGCCATTTTGATCCTAAGATTAACAAATTCTTGAAGTCTTTCAAGTTGTGCTAATGCTACCGCTGCCCCAAGCTCGGACAATCTATAATTATATGCCATCATACTATATCTTTCCCAATTTGGATCTTGAAATTTATCTCTAGATATTCTAACTTTCCCAGAATTTGCAGTAATATTTTTGAAACCAACTCCTCCAAATTGTCTCATCTTTAAAGCTAGATTTTCATCATTAGTTGCGACAATCCCACCTTCATTTGAAGTCATGTGTTTTGTGCTCTCAAAACTCCAACTACCGACATGACCTACAGTTCCTGATATTCTATTTTGATCGTCATTAGCTAGGAAACATTGTGCTGAATCTTCTACTACAAACAAATTGTGTTTATTAGCTATTTCCATTATTTTTGACATGTTACACATATTTCCATACATGTGAACAGGCATTATCGCCTTAGTTTTGCTTGTGATTTTTCTGTTTACATCTTCAGGATCGATTAAAAATGTCTTTTCTAATACGTCTGAGAAAACGGGGGTTGCCCCGCATTGCCATACTGCAAATCCACACATACCTACTGAAAGAGCAGGCAGTATTACTTCATCTCCAGGTCCCACTCCGAATGCATTTAATGCCATATGTAGAGTAGAGGTTCCAGAATTTGCAGCTATTGCGTATTTTTTTGCATGTAATTCGGCAAACCTCTTTTCCAGCTTCTCGTTCATTGTGCCGGTTTCATTTGCGCCAAATCCACTGGATAAAACTTCATCTAGATATTTACGTTCATTACCCGTGAATCTCCAACCTTTATCCATTTTATTTAACTCCTTCATTGAATTTAGCTTGATTTGCAAGAAAGTCTTTTTGTCTATGAAAATTTATTTGTGAAACAGATTTATTCGCTTCAAGAAACTTAATTATTGTTTTTCCGTTATCTAAGACATCTACGTTGCGATATAGTTCTCTAAAAAACTCAAGATCTTCATTATAATCCAAAGTAAGTCTTACATCCTTATTTTTCTCATGCTGTTCTAGCGACACATAAGAAACATTTAGTTTTGCTAATTCGATGTATTTTGTAATTACGTCAGTATTAAGAGAATCATCAGTAGCAAGAGAATATAGTTTTGAAATTGCATTTTTTGTTATGGCATATGTGAAAAATCCACATACTGTTTCTTTTGGACTAGCTACAATATCAATATCTTTAGAAGTGTGGAGTTGCAACATTGCTCGTTTTGCTACATCATAATCATATGACAGATCATCGCCATCCACCAATAGAGCATGTTCAATTTGTAGTTTATTGAAACAGTCATACCATCTCTTTATTTTGTTCAATAATGAACCTCTGAAAATTTCGATGTGATGTTTTTGAGCAATGCCGACAAATACGTTGTCTTGAACATCTGTACTAGTAGCCAATACAACTGGAAACCCTGATTTTTTTGCTCGTTTAATTACGATGTCAATTGAGCTTAGATCATTTTTTATTTTCATTATTGCCTTGTTAGGAAGTCTTGTAGAAGAATTTCGTACCGTGACAATAGCTTTAGGTTCCACTACCATGAAGTGTAACCTCCGTCTATTATCACAATTGAACCTGTTACAAAACTTGATTTTTCGCTACTTAGGTAATCAACCAAGTCGTTTAGTTCAGATTTATTCATCAATCTACCTAGTGGGATGACTTTGGAGAGGTTTTTAATGAATTTTTTGTCTTGGTTTGCCAGTACACCTTGAGCAACAATACAATTAACTCTAATTCTAGGTGCTAGATGTACTGAGAGATATTTAGTGAGATTTATTACTCCTGCTTTTGATACAGCATATCCTACGTCTTTATGATAACCATTATAGAGATAAGGATCTGGTGAGATAATTCCGTGTGTAGATGAAAAATTCACAATTGCTCCACGTTTGTTATTTTTAGCAAACTCTCTACAAACTGAAAATAGTGATACCACATTAGATTCCAGATATTTGGAAAACGCTTCTAATGGAAAATCAAATAACGTGTGTCTTTTTTTATCTTTTGACACATGATCATTTATCCCAAAACAGTTCACAAGATAATCTGCATGATTTTCTTTAAACCATTTTTTTACAAATTGTTCGTTTGTAAGATCATGGCCCAATGTTAAATCTAATTTAGTAACTTTAACATTCTTGTTTTTTTCGAAAAACTTGCAAAGCTGAGTACCTATCAATCCCTCAGAACCAGTAATTACAATATTTCTCATATTGATTTAATGGAAATTTTATGATGGATAAATAATTTTATATTTATTAGTACGACTAAGCACCTTGTATTTTCGACATTTTAAATTCTTTTATCTTTTTCGAATATTCTAATGACAACTTACTAAGAGTAGATTCGTTAGATTCCATAAATAGTTTAAGAGTTTGTTCGTGTATTTCTGTGTCTACTAGCCAACTGTTATAATAGAATGTATTTGCAAATTTATTTTGGTATTCATATAAATCAATTTCAAACGATTGTTCATCTAATAGTGTAATATATTTATCAAGATCGGAGTTATTTACTTTCATTTGAAGTCCCAATCGTACTGCTTTTGGAAGCTCTTCTAGGTTTTTTATTTGCTGTACCGATGGCAAGATAGAATATACTGTATCTGAGAAAATTATAGATGACTTTTCATAAAATGCTGCTTGAAATCCAGTAGAACCTCCTACTGTTACAACCAAAGAACAATGTTTTACGAGATTCTCAGAATCTATTTTTGGGTGAATCAGTGTCACATTAGGTATTTCCATTATTTTTTTGTAATCAGCAATGCTTTGCCAACTACGCGTCGCAGCTGCAGGACTTTCTTTTACATAGAGATCGTAACCAACTGGCAGAGACTTTGCAACGTGTCTTATTATTTCAATTTGATTAGTGAAGAAGGGTGCGGCTATCAACAGATTTCTTTCCATATCCACCCCCAATGGAAAGTAGACGAACTTGATATCGCAATCTACTTTAGTAGCAAGATTACGTTTCATAAAATATTCACGATATTTTTTCTTTAGTATTGAGTTTATTGTATAAAAGAATACGCGTATTTTTGTTCTACCATAATAATTGTAATTTGTTTTTATGTTTTTATTATCAGAGATTAAAAATTTTACTATTGCTCTTAGTGTTTGTAACTTTGATGTACCAAATGTACCTGACTGATTCTTCATTACTTTAACTATGGATTTAGAAGGATTGTACAACTGAATATAACTTCGTAATTCTTCAAAGCTTCGATTTTTTCCTGTGACATCATTTAGTGTTTTGTTTGTTGTAATTTTTTGGGATTCTTCTGAGATCATGCATCTAAATCCAATTTTTGGTATGCTAAGCACTAGAGGTCGAACACCTCTAGCTCTACACAATTCGTAGAAAAGCTCCAGATGGTGAAATACAGGTTCTTTTGTTATAAAAAAATCCGGTTTTATTTCATCCAATACTTGTTCAAAAAATCTGCAAGCGTGTTCATCAATAGACAATATTTCATCAGATGTGAATTTATGAAAATTAAAAAATCTGTAAAAAATTCTTTCATTTATTGCCAGTTTCCATATATCAATATTGTATTTTTTTTCAAAAGATGATAGATATTCCAAATCTGGTTTTTTGTTAGATTTTATGTGATCATGAAAATACCACACCTTTTTGAAATTTACTAGTTGTTGCTCCTGAAAGAATTTTTTCGGCTTGTTAGTAATATCCGCTATGGCATATAGATCTGCATCATGTGATTTCTGCAAGTAGTATGAAACACAAAATTGAGTAAAATCTGAACCTAACCAAAAGAGAATTTTATCTTTCATACATATACGACACTAATTGACAATAAGTGTTTTAGTCTTTTCATATATCGGCAATAGTCAAAACTATCTTAATCCACATTCACATCTGATTGACTATGGTTGGCAGAATAATATGCCCAACCCTCATTTATCTAATATTTTTTTGTCTAACATTGGCTATCGTAGTTTATAACTGCAATTAACTTTTCTCTTTTTAATACTTGAAAATTCTAGTGTAAGTCTCAATAATTGTCAAAGCCTGAAATAGGTTTATCGAAATAAAGGTAAACAATGGATAATTTACTATCCTGATACATTGTATGATATAGTAGGCATTATTAATTCGAATATTTTTTGCGCTATTATTTCATTTCCAAAGTCGTTTACATGTCCGCTATCGTAATAGATTGTTTGTGAATAATTATCGAAAACATAACGTAAATCTGCGGTTGTACAAGTTGAATTCAGTTCTATGAGCGCATTAGCATATTTTTCATAATGGATTAATAGATCTAAATGGCCATAGTGTTCATAATAGTCTCTCTCCTCGCTTGACAATGGTTTGTTACCGCTACCTACGATCGGCTGCAAGGTAATAATGACATTAATATTGTTTTCATCTCCAATCTTACATATTTCTTCCCAACTGTTCTTCCACTTTTCCACTTTTTTATCAATAAACGAATCATCAAACTGGATTTTTTTTGTTGTATCATATTTATTATTGAAATACCATTTTAAAATAACGTTTGCAGTTATATACTCACTCCGTTTTATTTCTCGAATTATTTTTTGGCCAAGCTCATTACTATCTGCACCATAATCTCGAAAATCTAGTCCTATATCATTCCAACCATCATATATAATTAAAAGATCTGGAGAGTAATCAAGAATTTTGTTTTTTATGTAGTTAGTTTCAGTAAATGAATATGCTGCTGGGATTCCAGCATTTATGACTTCAACATGTTTTTCAAATGTTAATTCACTGATCTTTTTTTGTAAAAATCCTGGCATAGTTGTATCATCAGACGTAGATCCAACTCCAAATGTGGTTGATCCACCTATGACAAAGATTCTATAGGTATCATTGGGTTTCTCCTTTGTAATTTCTTCTCCACGAAATCCTTGTGAATTAATGTTTATGGTTGAATAATGCTGATTTGGTATCAGATAAAGTGGCGAGTTATTCCATAACAGCTTATCGTTTTCTACACAAATTCTTCGTTTTAAATCAAAATCCACGTTTGTGTAAACCTCACTTTTTAAAAATCGACAATTAGGATAATAATAATCATAAATTCTAGCTGTAATCTCCGTCACCAATAAAATAGTTAAAAGTAGCATAATTCCAACTACAGCTTGTTTTTTATATGATACTCTAACTGACATTATTCTCTCTTTGAAATTAAGAAATTACCAAGTACTAGATAATCCATATCTGTTTTGATTAACATCGAATATGCTTGTTCGGGCGTATTTACTATGGGTTCCCCTCTCACATTCATAGATGTATTAATTATTACCGGCACATCTGTAATTTTAAAGAACTCATAAATCAAATCATAGTATAGTGGATTGACTTCCCTTGACACTGTTTGTAGTCTGCCGGTTCCATCAATATGAGTTACGGCAGGTATCTTATCTGGTTTTTTTACAGGAGATACAAGTAACATATATGGGCTAGGAATATCTAAATCAAAATATTCAGAAACATATTCTTCTAAAATGCTTGGTGCAAACGGTCGAAATTTTTCCCGATGTTTGATCTTCTCATTTAGGATATCTTTCATATTAGAATTTCTTGGATCTGCTAAAATACTTCTATTTCCTAATGCTCTTGGACCCCATTCCATTCTTCCTTGATACCAACCAATTATGTTTTCTTCTGAAATTAGTTTGGCTGTATTTACCAATAGATTTTGTCGTTCAAAAAACAAATATGGAATCTGTTTTGAGTCAAGAAATAATTTAATTTCATCATTTGTATACTGTGGCCCAACATACACATTTTCAACCACTCTTATTGATGACTTTGATTCTATTATTCTCTTATTTGTCTTATGTGAAAAATATGAATATTGAGCACACCCAACTGCACTACCGGCATCACCTGGAGATGGTGGAATATGAATTGCTTCAAATGGACCTTCTTTAAGAATACGATAATTTGCAACACCGTTTAATGCTACCCCGCCCCCAAGACACAGATATTTCAAACCCGTTTGCCCGTATACATGATTAGTCATTTTTAGCATTATGTCTTCAAGAACTCGTTGTACACTTGCACCTATATCGTAATGGATTTGTTCTGTTCTTGAGTCTTCTTTGCGTGGTAATATTTCAAATAATTCTGAAAATTTTTTATTAGTCATTACTTTACCGTAAGTAAAAGAAAAATACTTCATATTCAAATGAATGCTTCCATCTGATTTTACATCAATTAATTCGTCAAGTATTAGATCATAGAATCTTGGTTTCCCATATGATGAAAGACCCATTAACTTGTATTCTCCCTCATTTACTTGAAATCCTAGAAAGTAGGTGAATGAGGAATAAAAGAGACCTAAAGAATGAGGCCATCTAATATCATGTGTTAATTTTATTTCTGTATTATGTGCAGAACCAAATGATGTCGTAGTCCATTCTCCTACCCCGTCAACTGTTAAAATTGCGGCCTCAGAAAAAGGCGATGTGAAAAATGTATAAGCTGCATGTGACAGATGGTGTTCAGGGAAAATTATTTTCCCCTTAAACCCTTTCAAATGTTTTCTTAAGTCGTCTTTGATCCATAGTCTTCTATGAATCCATTTTGGTATTGTATCTAAAAAACTGTTCAAACCACGTGGTGCAACTGCAATATAATTATCCAACAATCTTTCAAATTTCAATACTGGTTTATCATAAAATGCAATAGAATCTAGTTGCTCCGGTTTGATGTTTGTTTCTTTTAGGCACCAATCTATGGCCATTTTTGGGAATCCATCATCAAATTTTTTCCTAGAAAAGCGTTCTTCTTCTACAGCTGCAATAACTTTTCCGTTTTCTAACAATGCAGCTGCTGAATCATGATAATAGCAAGAAATACCTAATGTATACAAGTTAATATTGCCTGTAAATGTGCTCTGGTTTTAACTGTTCTATTTCTAACCAATATGTTTGTGATTGGGTTTTTATTCTCAATAAATCAATTCGCAATATTTTAAAGAAAATACCATACAGAGAAATAACAATAATGAATAAAGCCCCTAAAAAGATTTTGGTATTAATCGATGCAAATGCGTCTAACCCTCTAGAGATTTTTTTAGAAAATATCTGATTTATAATTCCAACAATTGTGACAAAAATTAAAAATTTCTCTATCGAAAACATATTGATAGCTGATGTAAAAACAAGGAACCAAAACGAAGCTCCTAAAGCTACAGCAAGTGCTTTAAGTCGTGGCGACGAATATTCCATTTTAAATTGGATAAATGAATGCTATGAGGCCACTTTGTGTTAATGTAGTGAATGCAATCATTACCAAAACTAGTATTATAATTGGAAACATGTAGAGTTTTCTTTTATATATAAATAGTCCGAAAATCTCTCTTATTGTCGAAATCTTTGACACAAGTTTGTTATTTTCATATATAATAAAAACGTAAAAATTAGCATACGAGAAATAATATTATCAATTTTATGACTCAATCCATCATTTATTGTATTTTGTGGGCAGAAACATGCCTTAATTTGTCTTAAATGGCAATATACATTCTCATGACATATTGATTCATTTCTTGTTAAAATTCTCTATTGACGTATTTTAAGTTCGTTTTAAAATTTGACATAACTCATGCAAAACAACTAACAAAATGTTTGTATACATATAAGAATAGACGAAAGAAAGAGAGAGCAAGATGCATTTTTCATTAAATGATTTTTAGAAACTGGTAAATCTAGGCAGAATAATATGCCCAAGGCTCAATTAGACGATTTAAATAAATCTTTTAACTCACAAGATTATGAAGAGTTTTTATCAGCATCTTTCTTCTCGCCAAGAATTTGGTGAAAGTGTAGATGTAACAAGAAAGCCAATTTTTCGAAGTTCTGCAATATTTCCAGTGATTAAGAATGATTCGTATACTTGCAACATACTTTTCCTTGGATATTGGCTACTAAAACGTAAAATTCATGAAGTCAACATGTTGGTTACGCTTAGAAATAAAGAAGGAAAAATACTTAAAAGAAATTCATTGATTGTAGATTCCCCGAGCTCATATTCAATTGAATTAGATTCATTATTAGAAAATACACAGTATCAACAAGGATCTGAGTTTTTAGGTTCAATAGAAATAGAAATATTCTCAACAAGAGATATGGTTTTTCCCTATCCAGCTTTGGTACTTAATTATTATAGTAAAGATTTCAATACCTGTGTTCACACTGTAGGTAGAGTCTATAATGATTTTGAGGATCTTGATGAAAATGAAAAGTATAGAGTTCCTGAAACTGGATTTGACATACATGCAAACGAGGATGTAGATTCATTTGTTGCCTTTGTGAACGGCCCAATAGCAAATTCAAATGGTTTCATAAGATATGTTGTTACAAATAATGATTCACAAAAATTCAGAGGAGATTTCCATTTAAATGCAATAAAGCCTTATCAAACAGTACTTATCAAGTTTAGAGATCATATACCAGATTTGGACAAGATGCTAAACGGTAAACCTGGAACGATAACACTGGAACATAATTTTGAGGGGTTCTATCCACGTTTCTTGGCTGGAAATATTCAGAAATCTCTTCCATCAGTCAGTTTCACTCATACTTATTACGATTGTTCGTCTTGTTCAGAGCCATTAGATTACTGGAATAGAACAAGTGACGAATATTATGACTGTTCAGTGTATATTCCTCTATTTATTGAGAATAATTTCTATACTGAGTTTGTCATTTACCCAAATTTTTCTCCTTCTAGTTTCGAACTTCACATCAATCTTCATGATGGACAGGGTAAACAACTTCATCAATTTCCATCATTTATAAAAATAGATAGTAAAGATTCTAAACTAGTTAAAATTAATTTTAAAGAACTAATTGAAAAACACGGAATTAATGCATCTCAGGTAAAAACAGCCCACATCATAAGCGATTTTAAGGATAAGATTCCTGCTAGATTAAAATTCGGATTAAATGTTGGAACATACAATTCAAAGTCAAGTTTACCATGCAATATTTGCTTCAATGCTAAGCTAGCCAATCCACTAATTGAAAGTAAACCTGGTTCTTTTCATTGGTGTCCAATTTTTGATAACGGTAACGCAGCTATTTCTATTGGGAATTTTTCCCCAAAAAAAGATTATCAAAAAACAGCTAAGATAAAACTAAGATTTTATGGCATACAAGAATCAACGCCAATTGAAAAGGAGATTAGTTTACCACCAAATGGCGAATTTAGACTAGAAACAATGAAGGATCCAGATATTAGATCTCTTGTTAGAGAAGGGCCGGCATGGCTTACTATAGAAGCTGATAATCCCAATATTCAGGGATTTTATTTTACCTTCAATAGTTCTGGAGCCGTTGCTGGAGACCATGTTTTTTGATCAACGTATCAATCAGCACTAGTTTTTTATTTTAATTTCGTTTTACTTACAAACGTGATGCTTGGAACAATAATTCAGGCTCGTATGGGCTCATCACGACTACCTGGAAAAGTGATGATGAAGGTAAATAATGATGATACTGTGCTTTCATTTCTTGCTAAACAATTGTCTTACAGTAAACATATGAAAAAAATTGTGATTGCGACAACAGAGCAGGAAGGAGATGACATTATTGCGAGATCTGCAAAAGATATGGGAATAGAATGTTTTAGAGGAAATAGATTAGATGTGTTGGACAGATATTATCAATGTGCAAAAAAATTTAATTTTTCAACAATAATTAGAATAACTGCAGATTGTCCTCTAATAGATCCACATATTGTTGATCTTGTAATTGAGAAGTTCAAAGATAGTGGATATGATTACGTTACAAATAGTCTAATTCGTACATACCCATATGGAACAGAAGTTGAGATCTTTTCATTCAATACATTAGAAACAGCTTGGAATAATGCAAAGAAGTTATCAGAAAGAGAACATGTTACACCATACATCTACAACAATAAACATATTTTTAGAATATTCAATATCGAATATCCTCGTAACATATCTCATCTTAGTTGGACAGTAGATCGAAGTAATGATTTGAAATTAGTACAAAGTATAATTTTAAAAATAGATAAAAGACCAATTTTGCTAGAGGATATTTTAGATTTGATTAAAAAAGAGCCAGATCTTACAGATATCAATAAGGACAGAATTCCAAATGAAGGATACCTCAAATCACTTGTTGAAGATAAGTCGGATTAATTTCAATATCAATAAACTCATTCTGGAATGAATTTAGCCTTATAAGTAATCATGAATTTCATGAATTCATGTTCAAGCACACCATGTTTCTTTGTATAAGTTCGTTTTATAAGATCAAAATATGTAATTGATGGATCGTTATCTATGAGTTGGCCAGCTCCACACCTGATAACAATTTCATTATTTCCAAGTTTTATTATTTTAGATTTGTCATCTATATTGAGTCTAATTTTTTTTAATTTAGAGAATTGATTTGCAAATTTTTTCATCATATCAAATTTTTCGTTTTCTGTAAGATCTTTATACGATTTGAAATCTCCATCTATTGCGATAGGTTTTGCCGGTGTACCTCCTACAATAGTATTGTCAGGAACGTCCTTAGTCAGTAAAGAATGGGTTAATGCAATCACTTTGTTGCCTATTTTAATTCCTGGGCTTATTGTGATTTGGCCTATGCCCCAAAAATCATCACCGATTGTAACTGCGCCTGACTTGCTTTCAAAATCTGGTAGACCGACACCAACTCTACATCCCAAAATGAGATCACCCCATGCAGCATGCGTCCATATTTTTGAATACGCTCCTATACCACAATTATTACCTATTGTCAATTGATCCGTTGCATTGATTATTGAGTTTTGGCCTATCCAAACATTATGTCCCATTTTGCAATGTTTGTACCCAGTGAGGAAAGTGTTATTGTGAATTGTACCATAATCTCCCATTGAAAAATCAGCATCTGAAAAATAAAATCTACAATTTTCATGTATTGAACAATAATCACCAAACGTAAACATGCCACATTGACTTTCTTTGTATATTTTATCAAATACACAATTATTTCCAATAAATACATCTTTCCCCAATTTTAGATTGTTATCGTTTTTGTACATCTAAATCACTAAACTTTTATTGATTCTACCAGCCTAATTTCATGAATCATTTTTGCAAAATCATTTATGTCCATAGAAAACGGTTTATCCGGGCCTCTAGATTGGTTAATAGAAACATGTTTTTCTATGAATTTGATTTTTCGTATCCTGTTAGATTTTACTGCATAAATTAAAGCGGCCAAAGATCCTTCAGTATGATCTGAAAATCCATCCATTTTCAACATTGTTTGAAAGTTTACTTCGCTTATTAGTGTAGGATATTTTGAAATACAATAGAGAAAGTATTTGTTATTATTTTTAAAGATTTTTTTTATTTTCTCCATATCACCACCAAACCCCATGCTAATTATAACTGGTTTTCTGGTTTTTGCGATAGCCTGCATTGTAACCAATGATTCTTTATCCATAAATGCAGATGTACGAGATGCTATTTTGTACAACTGGACATCTAGTTTTTCTAAAAACTCTACAGCTTCTGGATAAAAAGCACTACAGAAATAACCAATTTTTTGTCTATCAGCGTATTTTTTAAAATTTTTTGCTTTATCAGGTGTTAATTCGGATTTTTTGATTTCATTCCAGTTAGGATGAGATTTTTTATAAAGATCCTCTGCTCGCCACATTTGAAATTTTACATAATCTGCTCCTGCTTGTTTTGATTCCCAGATTAGCTGTTTTGCTATATTTTCACTACCGTTCCAATTAGAAGCAATTTCACTTATTATTCTGAAATTATTTATTGGATTCATTTTCTGTTTTCTAATCTATACTCAGTAGATAATTTTGAAAAAATGTAAGAATCCCACCATTCACCATTTCTCCAGAGTTTTTGACGTAATTTTCCTTCATTAATAAATTTCAATTTATGAAACAACTCGACATTTTTCTTGGCTATTGAGAATATTTCTACCCATAATCTGTGTAGATTAAGTTCTTCAAATCCATATTTCATCAGAATAGATATTGTATCAATAGCTTCTTTTGATTCTTGCCAATTTTTTTTTGCTATATAGCAAGAGATCTCTGCATGTTTATTTTTCCAATCTATGTATGTCAAACCACAAACACCAATCAATTTGTCTTTATTGTTTAGAATGCCGAACATAATTATCGATGGAGGATTTTCTTTGTGGGTTGTCTCAAACCATTTCTTCTGATTTATCATGTTAAGTAGTCTGTATTCTCTTGTCATAATTCGTATGTCTTTATTATTACGCCAATCACGAAGGATATGCAAATCATCTTCTTCTAATGCACGCAACTTGACTAATTTTCCTTCAAGCATTTGTTATCTTCAGGAGAAATATGGTATATTTAAGAATCTGTTTTAGGTAAGGTTAGGTAGTACTTTTAGCATACTTATTGAGACAGAAAATTATTTTATCAATGTTTGATTGAGATAAGTTTAGGTGCATTGGAATCGAAACTAATTCTTTCCACACACGTTCACTTGTTTCTAATTTTTGAGAATTTTTATAGAAAGTCATCATGTGTATAGGTTTGTAATGAATACCAGTCTCAATTCCATTTTCTCTCATTTTGCTCATTAATTCATCTCTATTTTTGACACGTATCCAATACAAATGATAGCTACAGTCAGATGATAAAGGCATTTTTTTCTCAACATTGATTGTTTTGAAATATTGCTTAGCTATTTCAAATCTTTTTTTATTCATTTTATCTAATCTTTGTAATTGTATCAAACCTATTACTGCTGAAACTTCATTCATGTAATAGTTGTAACCCAATTTATCTACATCGTAAGAGCTTTCATTTCTGTTTGTAATACCACACCATCTTAATGATTTTAAGATGGGTTCTATTTTTTTATCAGAGTTTATTGTGATTGCCCCTCCTGTTGGCATCGAGAGATTTTTTACTGGATGGAAGCTGAAACAAACAAGTTCACTATGTGATCCTATTTTTTTGCCATTAAACACAGAACCACATGCATGAGCAGCATCTTCAATGATTTTAATATTAGAATTTTTTGTTATTGAGTGTAACCTCTTTACATTACATGGATAGCCACCAAAGTGAACAGGCAGCACTAATGAAGTTTTATTTGTGATTTTTCTCTTTACGTCATCAATATCAATACATAGCGTATTTTCATCAACATCTACAAAAATTGGTTTAGCATTATTGTAGACGGCGGCATGAGCTGTACTAACAAAGCTCATAGAAGGAACCAGGATTTCTTTATTAGTTACGTTAAAAGCAGATACCGCTAGATGAAGTGCAGCTGTACCATTACTAACAGCTACAGTGCCTTTAGATTTTACGTATTTAGTAAATGCATGCTCAAATACCTTTACTTGGTTTGTTCCTGAACCTGATGCCCAAAATTTACTTTTTAGAATGCTCCTTACTGATTTGAGTTCTTCTTGTCCAAGATATGGTTCAAATAATTTTATAGAATTAGGTTTTTTCAGATTAATTACCTTTGATATAAATTCAATTTTACAATAATAAATAGTACGTTACTTAGCTTGTTCAAGCAGAAAGTCCGCTATGTGTTCGGCTGCATCACCATGGTTTGACAGACAATTATTGATGAAAACACAACCATTATCAAGAATTTTTTTTCGAAATTCTTGATCAGTCATAAGTTTAACAATTGTGAATTCTAACTCATCAATATCAACATTATAACAAGACGAAGGCCTAGATTGATCTGGTTCACCAAACCAATCTCCAAACGGAATACGTAGAACAGGTTTTTTCATAATATGTGCATCGTACACAATACTAGAGATGCTAGTACCAACAGAGATCATAAAATCACATGATCGGATGAGTTCTAACGTATCACCATTTTTTAACACCTTAATAGTTGGTTCAATTGCTTTTGCAATTTCAGATTCGTAATTATCATCTTCATATGGATGCAATTTAATGATGAGTTTTTTATTGAGTTTTGTTGTAATTTTACAAATCTTTTCAATTATTTTTTCATATTCTTCATTAGCTTGTATAGTGTGATCCCGTACATGCATATTTAGTGGGCCTTGTGCTGAAATTAAAATGAAGTTTTTGTTAATGGTTGGTTTTTTTGCTAGCTCAAATGCTCTATCATGTGAGCAGCTTCCCAAGACGTGAATCTTTGGTATCGGTAAATTATATTCATGCGCATATTTCAACATGGAATTACCCCACACCAAAAATTGATCAGAGTTAGATAGAACAGAGCCGGTAAACTGATTATATTTATGCCCATTTGGATTATCATGAAGATTTCCATGTTGAAGAAGAACAACCGGTATTCCAAGATCTTTTGCATGTGAAATCATGATTTGTTCTGTTGGACCGCTTTCTGATAGAATTAAAAGCTTCTTTGGTTGAAATTTCATTATACTTTTTTGAATAACTTCTATGTAACTAATTGATTCTTCAATATGACGATCGATTAATCTGGATAGTGATGGTTTGAGTGCATCCCATACAGAAATTCCATTAATTGTAAAAAATGATGTAAAGAAGTCATTATTTGTTAAAAGCTTTCTTATTTTTTTCTGCATTAATTTTGTTTCATTAGCAATTTTATTTTTTAATTCATCATCAAGCAAATCATATGTTAATATCAACTGTGAATTTGATTTATTAATTACAGAATAAGACTCCATGTTCCATATAGACGGTCGTCGGAGACCAAAAAACAAAATATGATCTTTTAATGTGTAGAATAGTTTTTTATAAAAAACTGTGTTGAATTCAACCAACATTATGTTGTTATCTGTTAGCTTTGAATTCAGAAAACTTTTACTTAGTTTATCCATGTAGTTTTTTAGTTTTAAATAATTTTTACGCGATATCTTAATTTTAAGATATTTACTTTCAAAAGTAATAGAATCATAATGAAATTGTTGTTTGTTATTTTTTGTCGTTATGATTTCAACATCATTAGTGAACATTTGGATAATTTCGGAATTTATGTCTGAAACTAGAAATTTGTGATTGTGGAATTGTGTGCAGATTCTACGTATTTCAATAAACTTTTTTAGAAACTCCAATAGGAACACATATAGCTCTACATAGAAAAGTCGTCCAATGTTTACATTATTGTATAGTAGATCATTCTTTATCATTGGATCAGTAGACCAATTAGAGAATTGATATGCATAGTTTTGGATTTCTTCCAATTCGGTGTTGAGCAAAAAAGTATCTGATACATTATGTTCAATTTTATTATGTAGTAGAGTTCTATGTGTATCATAATCAAGAGATATTATTTTAGATATTAGTGATTGTTTTTTTATTAGTTCTAAATCAAACGTAGAATCTATCAAAAGTATATTCATATTGAAATTCACAGTAGACAATTCCTATTTTTGAGCATAAAATATTTTATGATTTTTGTAAATTGAAAATGTGAGATCATTTAATGTTTTATTATATTATTTGTAGCAAGGTTTTTGTTGAAAAAATTCTTTAATTCCGTTAGTAGTTCGTTAGTTTTTTCTTTACTAAATCCGTGTAGGCGACATCCATCTTCCACAGTTTCACCTATAGAAATTTCACATCCAGCGCACGGTAAACTATATTTTTCAAAAATTTTCGACACTTCGAAACCACCGTGCTCTATGACATCTGCAATAGATACAGTATTAATAAACTGAAAAGAAGATTTTGATTCATTTGCATATTCTTGTCTGGCTCTCCATGGAGCATGCAATAACTTCCAAAATGCAACATTATACAGATCAGGTTCTCTAGAAAATCTAGACCAATAACCACTTGAGATCTCATCCCAAGATAGATCATTTTTTATTATTTTTTGAACAATCCCTCCTGGACAGATCATTTGCATTTCTGCCTTGATAGGATCATCAGCGGAACTGTATGTTATCTTACCATCATTAAAACTGATTAATGCATGCAATTGTCGTTCTTCATTTTTTATTGTTATGGAAACTGTGTAATTACCTACTTCTTTTGTAATATTTCCATTACTTAGTGATTCAAAATAGTTTTTAAGATCGTCATGAGTTATGTTAAATTCTGTAGGTATCGATTTTTTTTCTTTTTCATATACTTTTTTTAGATATTCATTTTTTGTTTCTTTTTCATAAAATTTTTCTCTATCTAATTTTCGTGAAAATGTTCCAGTTTTACCATCCCATGATTCTCCTGGAAGAAGATCCAACACAGTTATGTTTGTATTTTTTAGATATTCCTTTACATCACTAGGCCGATTTTTTGGCTGAAACGCCACATATTTTGCATGTTCTGGATAGCATAGTTCATTGAAATTTGCAAAAGGCAAGACATAGTCAGCTTGACAGAATTCAGTGATCTGCTTAATCATTTTTAGCATTCCCAAGTTTCTCTCTTTCATCAATTGCAATTTTTTGTCATTATCTAGATGATCCCATGTCATAGGATAGCCACTTGCTGGAGAAAACTGAATACAAATTAGATCTATTTTTCCAATAATATCTTTTATTCTCCAATTAAATCCAGCATCATTAACATTAAGAATTGTAAAATTTCCAAGCCTTAAAAGAAGGATATTGTCATTCCAGACACTCCCAGATTTAAAACAAATAGCTGAAATATCATTTGTTATTGAGAAGATTTTGTCTGTTTTCATTGAATGAATCTTAGTAAATCCTAATTTTGCGATTAGTTTAGCAAGCCTATTGTTATCGAAATCAGGAACAAACACTGGTATATCCTTTCTGAATAAAGAAAGAGAGTATTCGTTGAAATGATCCGAGTGTTCATGAGAGATCCAAATCATATCGACGTCCTGTAGATCATTAACCGTAATTCCCGAGGGAGGATAGTTAGCCCAAGAACCAAAAACTGCGGTGCCTTCTATCCAAGGGTCTGTTAAAATTTTGAATCCATTCCATTCTATAAGAAGAGCTGCGCTTCCAACTACGCTCACTCGCGGTGCAATTTTTTCTCCAGATATGGAGAAAATCGGTTTATTCTTTTCAGGTAAATCAGCATAAACAGAATCACCTTCTATAATTATTGGGAAAGATTGTAACGATTGTTGCGGTGCATTTACACTACATCCAGATAACGGATCGAATGTCCAGCCATGACTTGGGCATCTCCATATATTTTCATTTAATTCTTTTACTACATTATGTTGATGCGGACATATTGCGCTGTATAGAATAGGAGTTTTGTGTAGATCTTTTGTTAAGATGTATGGATTTCCTTCAATATCAAGGAGATTAGGTGTATTATCAAGTAATGATTTTGAACCGACAAGAATCTTCAACGTTTAAGAAAACCATATTTATAATAAAAAGATATACTGTAGTTTTCAATTACGGCTATCAAATAAGACCAGCGTTATGAATTATTCTTTTAAGGTCATCTTTTTGAATTTTATCTACTCTGTCAGAAGAATAGGTTACAATATTTTCAATTTTTTTAAGCTTTGAATACTTACGTTCCTTGTTTAGTCGTAGAAGAGGATTTAGAATTACATACATTTGATCAGTTTCCCAACTATCTCTCATTTCATCAAAATTTATTAGAGTTTCATGTAGTTTTTCTCCAGGTCGTATTCCAATTATTTCCTCTCCGTTATTTCCTAAGATATCAGTAAGAGCATCTTTAACATCTTTAATTAAATATGCTTTTAACTTAGGAACAAAAATTTCTGAACCCTCTCCAACCTCTGTTGCGTGAAGAATAAAATCCAAGGCTTCATCCATTGTAATACTAAATCGTGTCATGTTTAGATCAGTGATAGTAAGCTTCTGTTTTGACTTGATTTGCTCTATAAATTTCGGTATTACTGAACCACTACTACCCATTACGTTACCGTAGCGAAGAGCAATGAATTTTGTTCTATGTTTTTGAGGATTCAGATAATTGTTAGCAGATACAAAGAGCTTTTCCATCAATAATTTGGTTGCACCATATGTGTTAAGTGGAGAAACCGCTTTATCGGTTCCAACACAGATAGTTTTTTCCACATTCTGCGATATGGACGCATCAATAACATTTTGAGATCCCATTACATTTGTTTTTATTGCTTCAAATGGGTTGTATTCCACTTTTGGCACATGTTTTAATGCTGCAGCGTGGAAAACAATGTCTACATCTTCAAACGCTCTTGTGAGTCTATCATAATCCCTAACGTCACCTAGGAAGAATCGCAGTCTATGATCGTTAAATTTTGATTCCATTTCTATTTGTTTATGTTCATTCCTGCTCAAAATTCGAACAGTTTCAACGTCCATTTTTAAAAGGCGTTTTGTTAATGCATGACCAAGTGAGCCGGTTCCTCCGGTTATGAGTACTTTTTTTCCTTCAAACATTAATAATTGATTTTTGTTCTTATCGTAAAAACCTTACTTCGTTTTTGTTATCCAATTAATTCTATACTCCAATGGTAGTTAGATTTTTTATAATTTGAATACTATCTGTTTATGATTCCTTCAATTACATAATCTTGCTCTGTTTTTGTTATTGAAGGATATAACGGCAATGAGATAATCTGGTGATAAGCATTTTCAGCATTTTTGATTGAATCTACAATCTTTCCACGTTTTTTTAATACAGTAAATCTGTGAAGCGGTTTATAATGAACAGATGTTCTTATCCCGAGTGAAAGTAATTTTTTGAATAAATGATCTCTTGAAGCCCCATATTTTTTTTGGATTTTTATTATGTAAAGATGACATGCGTGTTCCTCGTTTTTTGGTAGTTCCGGAGTTATTATTCCCTTTTCGTTACGTAGTTTTCGATTATAGTATTCAAATGCTTTTTTCCGCATGGCGTTTAATTTTGTAATTTGTGTTAATTGGTTTAATCCAAGTGCAGATCTTACCTCATCTAATCGGTAATTATACCCAGGTTCTACTACATCATAATCCCATGGATTCCCCTCTGAATATCTCTGTAGCAATGATTTTGTTATTCCATGATTTCTAAGTGACCTTACGTATTCTGCAATTTTTTGAGATTTGGTTATTACCATGCCACCCTCTAATGTAGTAATATTTTTGGTAGGATAGAAGCTAAAGCAGCCAGAATCTCCAAACGTTCCTACGTGTTGGTTGTTTAATTTTGTGCCTATTGCGTGGGCACAATCCTCAATTAAACCAAGTCCATGCGAATCAGCTATTTTTTTCATCTTTTTTATTTCACATGCTTTTCCAGCAAAATGAACTGGCAGTATTGCCTTGGTTTTTTTTGTCAGACTTCGTTCAATTGATTCTACTGATAGATTAAGGTCATCGTCTATGTCTGCAAGAACCGGCGTAGCACCGCTTAGGAGAACAGAGTTTGCTGTCGCTACAAACGTCATATCAGGAACAATGACCTCGTCTCCTTTTCCTATACCAAGAGCTTTAAGCGATAGATGTAGTGCTGATGTAGCATTTGAAACACCAATTCCAAATTTAGCTTTGGTGAATATGGAAAAATTATTTTCAAATTTTTGTAACATAGGACCATCTGTCAGCAGAGTTGCGTTTAGTGCATCTTTTACTGCTAGCTTATCACTATAGGTTATGTAGGGTTGGAAGAATGGAACTCGTATTTTTTTATCTCCAAACGCGTCTTTTTTAACCAATTACTAAGACCTTGATTTACTGATAATTATCTGTTGATTACCTGCTTGTAGATATTAAGAGTATTTTCTGCCATTGTTTTTGCGTTACAGGTTTGTTGTACAAGTCTGTAACCGGCAAGACCATATTCTGTACATTTTTTCCTGTTAGATAACAAATCAACTATTGCAGAAGCCAACGAACGGAAATTTTCTGATTCTACAAGAACACCGTTCTCCCCATTAGTTATTGTAAATGGTGTTCCATGCGTATTTGTGCTTATGACTGTTTTTTTAAATGCGAATCCCTCTAACGGAGTAAGTGGCGAAAGTTCCCATCTAGACGGTAGAACAAGAAACTCGCATTCAGCATAAGCAGAAATCACGTCTACTCTTGGAGGATTTTTTATGACTTTGATCACATCGTCAAGTTTCATATCTTTAATTATTCTGTACATTTCTGATTCAAAACCAAAATCGACTCCCATTACGACTAGTTGAGTCTTTGATTCTTGCAGAATGTGTTTGATAGAGCTTGCTGCTTGGAGCAAGATATCAATGCCTTTGACTTTATTGAATCGGCCTACAAAAAGAATAAAATTAGTTTTGATATTGTATTTTGTTTTAAAGTTATCAGAAGAGACATGTAGATCGTCAAGATCAATTCCGTTTCTTACTATTGTTATTTTGGATTCATTACAGAATTTTGTAAAAATTTGTTTTTCATACTCATTTGCCACAATGACTTTTGTAGCTTGTCTGATGACAAATTTCACCATCTGATTCTGCAATTTGATGAGAATTTTTTTCACAAGTCCTCCTTGTTGTAGATCAGGATGCGTTGTCAATCCACCTTGATCTGAGACAATCAATGGAATATGATGACGTTTTGAGATAAGAGCGGCAATTAACGCCTGAAAGCTTCTTGCCCCTACGGCATGAATTACATCGTGTTTTTGTCTAGACATTTGTAAATACATGCCGGGATTTACAAAGAACAAATAGAATGAAAACCATGCATGTGATCTGTTAATTGTGAATTTGTTTACTATTTCAATCCTTGGCAGATGTGGATTGAACGTTTTAGCGTTGTTTGCAAAATCCAGATCAGTTGTGTAAATTGTTATATCATGGCCTTGCTCTGCAAGATTTCTTGCTATATGGATACATAGAAACATGATACCGCCAAACTGGCTAGCAGGGAGTGAAGCAGGACATGTGAGTGAAATTTTCATCAAGTGGTTTACTTGTGTTTCAGCTATTTAATGTAAAGTTCGACACATTTCTAAATATGTGTCAAAAATCATACTTGTTGAATAAGCTTTCATTTTACATGACAATATTGACATTTTCTATGCTACATCCTAAGCGTGGCTTCCATCTATTCCAAACAGCCCAACAGGTACGAGAAGATTCAGCTCACAAATATGATTATGTAGCAACACATGATAAATTTGAGAGTGCAATAGAATCTCTCTTTGCTGAAAATTCAGAAAAGCTTGATGATTTAAAAAATGAAACTCACCAGCTACAATCCCAGCTAAGAGTATTTTTTGAAGAGTTAAATGACAAACAATTCCCATCAAAAAAGAAACCATATCCGACGGAATATTCGTTAAACGATTTTTCCGGTATGTTCTTGTATGTATTATGTAGATTGTTAAAACCCGAGACAATAGTTGAGACTGGTGTCGCTTATGGAAACAGTAGTTCATTCATACTTGAGGCACTAAGCAATAACAAAAAGGGCCAGTTGTATTCGATTGATTATGTTTTTAGGCCTTGGGAAAGCAGAGAATCCATTGGATCTGCAATACCAGTTGAGCTAAGAGATCGCTGGAATCTCGTATTTGGTCCAGCTAGTAAGCAGCTAAAGAAAACACTTCAAGATCTAGGTCAGATAGACATTTTTTTTCACGATAGCCTACATACGTATAGGAACATGAGTTTTGAGTTCAATACTGCATGGCCATACATCAGAAAGGATGGATTTTTACTCTCAGATGATATAAACGACAATAGCGCATTTTACCAATTTTATTCATCTTTGAATCTAAGTCCAATTATAATGGGAAAGCCAGAACAATCATTCTTTGGAGTTCTTCAAAAACCAGATTAGGTCAGGATTTGGCCTTTACATAAAGAAAACCAATATCCGCAAACAAGATTTTCTGTTTGATATCAAACGAGAAGGATTTGAGTTTTGAGATTAGTCCTTGTAATAATTCAGGTTTGTTGTCTGCCATGTGATATTCAATTATCATTTTCTTTATTTTACTAAAATATTCTTGTGACAGTGTTCCGATTATATCATATTCTGCTCCTTCACAATCCATCTTTACAAAGTCGCATGAGGAGATATTGTTCTTATCCAGTATGTGTGCAAGAGTAGTAGATTGAGCTTCAATTGGAGTAGAGTTTTGTTCAAACATGCTATGTCCAGATTCATCACTGTTAAGATAGATTCTCACAGGAGATGTTTTGTCCGTTACTGCCATATTAAATGCAAACACGTTCGATAGGCGATTTAGAGATATGTTAGATGACAACATGTCATAATTCTCCTTGACTGGCTCAAAACAATAGATCTTGCCGTTTTTGCAAAATTGCGATGCAAACAACGTAAACAGTCCTATGTGTGCACCAATGTCAATAATAGTATCCGATTCATGTAGATCAAATCCAGGAGTAGAGTATTCTTCAATCAGCCAAACATGAGTGAATGCCATAATATCGGTAGAATTGGTTCGAATCTTTATTTTCAATCCACTTTTTGTTTGAAATACTACATGTTCATTTTTTATCAAACCATAATAGACTAACGGATAAAGGTACCAGTTTGTGAGTACTTTGATTGCTTTGAACAGAATTGAAATTTTTGCAGATATGTTTGATTTCATTGAATTTAATTAAAATTAAAAAATGTCTTTAATAGAGTTTCTGAGGAATTAACTTTTAACTTAGCAAAGTTTCCAAAACACATGAAGATACTAATCACAGGTGGATTAGGATTTGTAGGAAGCCATCTGGCTGAAGAGTTGTTAAACGATGGCCAGGACCTTATATTGGTGACAAAAAGTCTAACTAAGAAAAGCAACATTGCCCAAATTGCAAAAAGAGTAAAGATTGAGAAAATCGACACTACAAATTTTACAAAACTTGGAAAGTCAATTGAGAATAACAAACCAGATATCATAATACATCTTGCTGGAGAGACATCACATTCAAAATCATTCGAGAATCCTCTGAGCAATATTGAATCCAATGCGGCATCTACACTCTTCATGCTGGAAAAAATAAGGACGTTGAAGCTTAAATGCCGATTTATTCTCGGAAGCACGTTCATAGTTATAGGTAGACCAAGAAAACTTCCGGTAAATGAGGAATCTCCGTGTGAACCAACCACAATTTATGGTACAAACAGACTTGCAAGCGAACATTATTGCAAGATCTATCACAATGTTTACGGATTGGATACGATGATATTTCGCATAACTAACTCATTTGGTCCAAGAGAACAACACATTCCAAACAAGAATGCTGTAAATTATCTAATTTACAAGGCATACAAAGGAGAAGAAATAACTATTTTCAACCAAGGCAAGTTTTACCGAGATCTGATTTACATTTCCGATGTCATATCTGCCATAAAGACGATCATAAAGAAAGGTAAATCTGGTAATCTGTATTGGATATCATCTGGAAGGAAAACTTGGTTTTATCAGCTTGGTAGATGGTTAAATCAGATAACAGGTACAAAAATAAAGTATGTTCAAACCCCGACATATACGAAAAAAGTAGATGTTGGAAACTTTTTTGTGGACAATTCCAAGCTCAGATCTCTTGGATGGAAACCAGCTGTTTCAGTAATAGATGGTTTTAGAAGAACAATAGATTATTTCGAAGCTGCAAACGTTTAGCTCAATCCAGTTTTTTGTATATATCTATCAAAAGAAGTAAATGAGAAATTTTGTAGAAGATACTTCATTTTTGAAAAAGCTTTGTTGATATTATGATATGTTATAAAATTGTCTTTAAACGACATTGATATTTTGGGCATAAATTCTGGAGTCAGCTCCCAAGAATGAATGTAAAACGATGCTGGTATTCCTACTTCTTCATACTTTTTTATTGCATTTGAGATTACACTCATAGGCAATACACGCAAATAGAATCCTCCAGCTGCAGGAATCTTTCTTCCTAAAAATTTCGTAGTCAGAAGAGGAAATTCCAACAGCTTTCCATTTGGATCGTTTCTTTCTATTGATATTGAAGAAGTTCTGTACGGCTTCATTTCCGCATTTGGCAAGCCATACATGCTGGTTTTTGCTGGCATTACACTACTATCATATACGTAGTTTTTCTCTGATAACACGTCTATTACCCAAGAGCTTTTATGATTAAGTGAAAAAGTAGGAGCCCTGAATCCTCTTGAATGTCCCTTAGTGAGTTTTGCAAAACTATCAATTTCCTTTACAAACAAGTCCTTGAATCCATGTTCATCTAATCTTGTATGATGCATTGTATGAAATCCTATTTCGTGACCATTGGATAGTATTTTGTCGAGTAATTCTAGGCGACTTTCCAAGAGCTCTCCAACTACAAAAAATGTCGCATGTGTTTCATGTACTCTGAGCAGATCTAAAATTTTGTCAATTCCATTAGTTACCGATAATTCTCTTTTTTTATTTCCCACATATTTTTGAACTATTTGTGGATGAAACCATTCTTCAAAATCAATTCCCAAGATATTCATCAAATAATCACATTCCCGCTATACGATCTGATTAGTGTTCAATCTTCTTCACTACTCTTGCAGGATTTCCAACCACCACACAATAATCTGGGACATCTTGTGATACTACACTTCCTGGAGATACAATAGAATTTTCGCCCACAGTAACACCTGCCATTATGATCGAGCCTGGTGTTAAAACAGCACCTTTTTTGATAGTAACTTTCTCAACTTTTCTTGGATATAGTCCTTTTTTGAAAAATAGATTTGCTGTTGGATTCATATGAGCAAATATCATTGTGTTTGTTCCAAGTGTCACATTATCTTCTATATGCACTAGATGAGGATAAACTAGATCAATTTGTACATAAGGACAGAAATGACAATTATTCCCAATTTTTACTCCTCTTGCTTTTTGCATCCTGATGGCAAAACCAGAATGAGGAGATGAATAAGCTAATGAGTGCAGGATCCATGAATGCATGATTTTTGTTCTGAGTTGAACCTTCCCAAATTCTCCACGATATCCATAGTAATCCATTAGTTCTTTTTCATTCATGGAAAACGCATCATCAATTTCTTTCATGTATAACTAAAAAAATGTAAAAGATTAGGCTATAACTTTTGGGTAGAAATAATTTGATTCGTTTAATGATTATTAGAGCATTGATTCGAAATATTTATCCTCGCAATGACTTGTAGATTAATGTGCGGCACGAGCAAAAACTATCACATTACATCAATGCTGCAAGATCACTTAGTATAGAGAAATACGATAAGAAGATACGGGTAGCATTATTGGGTTCTTTCACGTTAAATGGCATGGAGGAAACATTGAGGGTGAAATGCTCTGAGAATAACATAGGATGTATCACATATGTTGCTGGATACGACCAATACAATCAAGAGATTCTAAATTCACAAAGTAGTTTGTATAAATTTGAACCAGACATAACATTTTTGATTCTAGATGCAAGAAGTATTTTAGGAAAGATTCACGATTCTCCATATACAGTTAGCGAAGCAGAAAGGAAAAAAACTGTAGAAGCAAAGCTGATCGAGATCTCTCAGTTGATAAAATCATTTGTTGAAAGATCTGGATCAAAGTTAGTCATTACAAATCTTTCTGTGCCAAGCTATTCACCATATGGCATCTACGAGACAAAAATAGTATATGGAATAAGAGATATGGTTATTGATTTTAACGCAAAAATTAATTCAACAATAAAGACATTCGAGTCTGTTTATTTGTATGATTTTGATAGTTTTGTAAGAAAATATGGTGAGAATAATGTCTTTGATTTTCGTCAATTCTTTATTGGAGACATCAAAGTTTCCTTCGATTATATACCATATTTGATTCATGATTTGATCGGATACGTCAAGGCGTTCTTGGGGCTAAACAAAAAATGTATTGTATTAGACCTCGATAATACGTTGTGGGGAGGTATTGTAGGAGAAGATGGATTTGAAGGCATCAAGCTAGGAGATACTCCCGAGGGAAAAGCATTTGTAGAATTTCAAAAAACATTGTTTGCATTACATAAAAGAGGAATCATTCTTGCAATAAACAGTAAAAACAACGCGGATGATGCGATCAGAGTAATAAAAGAGCACCCAAATATGGTGTTGAAGGAAGAGAATTTTTCTTCCGTACGAATCAATTGGAATGACAAAGTAGCCAACATGAAAGAGATTGCAGGCGAACTGAACATAGGTTTGGACAGCATGATATTCTTTGATGATGATCCTGTGAATAGAGAATACATGCGTCTAAGCCTGCCGCAGGTTTTAACGGTAGATCTGGTAGATGATGCATCAGAATACGCACAGGATTTAATGGACATGAATGATTTTCATGTTCTAAAGATAACTGAGGAAGACATAGACAGAGGTAAAATGTATCTTGAGGAAAAGCAGAGAAAAGATCTTGAAAAATCCGCTACAAATTTGGAAGACTTTCTTAAACAACTTGACATCAAGATATTATTCAAAAATGCAAACGAGTTCACCATTCCAAGAATATCACAACTTACGCTAAAAACAAATCAATTCAACTTAACTACAAAACGCTATCAGGAGGAAGACATTAGAGATCTTGCACACAAAGACAACTATTGGATTGGATGTGCTCAGGTCGAAGATAAATTCGGTAACAGTGGTATAACAGGGGCGTTCATCATAAAAAAAGAAAAATTAGAATGGATAATAGATACCTTTTTGCTTAGCTGTAGAATTATGGGTAGAAAAATTGAAGATGGTATTCTAGCACACATTCTTCAAAAAGCAAAGGAAGAAGGGGTTAGTACAATAAAAGGCACATTCATTCCTACAAAGAAGAATAAACCGTGTGAGAACTTTTTATTAGATTTTGGTTTTAAGAAAGACGGAAATATCTGGATTTACACTCTAGCTAATTCTATAAAAATTCCAGATCATCTAAGATGTAGTGTAGAATAATGGCCGACAAACTGTACGAGATTGTATCAAGAGTATTCAACGTTCCAATATCACAAATTAGAGACGAATCCGGTCAAGAAAACATCGAAATGTGGGATTCGTTTAATGTGTATGTTTTACTTGATGAAATAGAGTCAACATTTGATATCAGGTTCAATTTAGACGAGACTATGGAGATCAAAAAAGTCGGGGATCTCAGAAAGATATTACAAAATCATGGAATTAGATAATATGGAAAATTTAAAACTACACCATATTGGCATTGTTGTTCCAAACATACAAGAATCACTTGGAGAGATTACCAGGTATCTTAAATTTGAGACAATAGGACTACCCACTTTAATCGGATCACAGAGAGTTAACGTTTGTTTTTTGAAGATTGATCAAGTATATCTGGAGTTAATCGAACCTGCGGAACAAAATTCTCCCATATCTAATTTTCTAAACAGAGAAGGCGGTGGATTTCATCATCTTTGTTTTGAAGTAAAAGACATTAATCATGAAATAGAAGAGTTGGAAAAAAAAGGCGCCAGAGTTATTGTAAAGCCCGTCAAGGGATTTGAAGACAGATTAATTGCATTCGTGCTATTGAATATGAAGAACACAAAGTGCAATCTAATTGAATTGGCAGAAGAAAAGTAATTCACATTACAAAAGTTTATTGTTAAATTTCCAATTAAAACATGCATGAGACTATCTAGTATCGGTATTGGAATCGATGTTGTCAAGATAAATCGCTTCAAATCACGTTCGTATGAATCGCATAAGAGTTTCTACAAAAAAATATTCAACAAATCAGAAATTGACTATTGTCTAAAATTTAAAGAACCATACAAACATTTTGCTGGAAAGTTTGCGATCAAAGAAGCAGTGAAAAAATCAATATCAGAAGAGAGAAGTTTGATTTGTATTAAGACTGGGCACTCAAATTCAAAGCCAATTGTTTCAATTGTAGGCAACAAGTACAGATTCCTAGTATCAGTCAGTCATGAACAAGATATTGCTGTGGCTGTTGTGATTTCTGAGAGAGTCAAATAGTTTTTTTGGTTATTCTGCTAAGATCTCTTATAAAATTATTAAAAAGTTGATTGCTTTTTTTGTCTGCTACTTCTTTTGGCACGACCAAATCATCGCTAAAGTTTTTGATTATTTCTTTGTCGGATATTTTGCGTTCGTTTTGTATTTTTTTATATCGTTTTGCAATGTGTTTGAGATTTCTTAGTATATCAAATGATGCCTTTATCTTTAATCTCAGCAGTCCTTTTTTCCAGTAAAAGAAGAAAACTGCTATTTCCACCAAAGATAGAGCAGGGATCATTTTGATAAATGTTGAACGTGAATAATGAGTCAGTAAGCAGTACTGCCTATTCCTTTCTAACAAGTAGAACTTGAATGAACTCCACTTGAAGCTAAATCCCTCTGGTGGATGATACACTATAGATTTTGGAACATAGTACGATTTTATTCCATGTAGTGCTGCTCTCCATCCAAGATCCAGATCATCATGATATGCAAATAGAAATGAATCAAACATGTCGAGGCTGCGCATTATTTTTGCAGAGATAAACAGGCATGTTCCAGATGCATATCCAATCTGTTCAATCTTATCAAATTTTCCAATATCAATTTGACCCTTATTACGAGAATATCCAAATCCAAATAATTGGATCATGTTTCCAGTACTCATCAAGATTTTATGGTCAGTGGTGGTAAGAAATTTTGGTTGATATAGACCTTCACCATTTTGTTCATAAGCCAACATTAACTGCATCAACCAATCTGGTTCCACTAATGTATCAGGATTCATAATTACTATGAAATCACCTTTGGCTTGTCTTATGCCAACATTATTTCCCTCACAATATCCAAGATTTTCTGTGTTTTCTATTAGAATAATAGTTGGAAATTGTTCTTTACATTTTGTATGGCTATTATCTTTTGACGCATTGTCTACTACAATTACCTCATAGTCTGAATAATTTGTCTTGAGTATGGATTCTACACAATCATGTAACAACTGTCCTGCATTATAGTTTAGAATGATTATACTTACTAATGGTTTAGTGTTATTCATGGTTACTTTCCATTATTTTATGAGAAACAGCAAGTTTTGCAAGTCATAATATTAATTATCAATAAAGTTTGTTTTATTCCATGAATAATAATTTGCGCAGAATTGTATACAAGTCAAAGACGGTAGGGACCATATTAGGATACTTAGTTTCAACCATACAGTTCAAGCTGCTTTCTTTTTATAAAGATGAAAAAGTAATCAATTTACTAAAATCTGTTAAAAATGAAGTTGATTTTGCATTTTATCCATATGAAGCATATACTGTCTATTCTATTGCCAAATCTCAGAGTAATTTGGAAGGTGATATGGTAGAGGTTGGAGTTTACCAAGGAGGTTCCGCCAAGATTATCTGTGAGGCAAAAGACAAAAGAACACTTCATCTTTTTGATACGTTTGAAGGACTACCCCCTGTTTCAGAAAAAGACACACATTTTGGAATAAAATACTGGAAGGATGGAGAATTTAGAAATACCAGTGAAGAAACAGTTAGAGACTATCTGTCAAAATACAAAAACGTGTGTTTACACAAGGGTAGATTTCCAGAAACTGCAGAGTCTGTAAAAAATTCCAAATTTTCCTTTGTACATTTGGACGTGGATCTATACCAAAGCACTTTTGATTGCTTGGAGTTTTTTTATCCACGCTTAATCAAGGGAGGAATAATTCTTACCCATGATTATCATACAAACGGGGTTCAGAATGCGTTTAAAGAATATTTTCACAATAAACCAATACCCATAATTGAGTTAACTGGCTCGCAGTGTCTTGTGGTCAATACTGAATAACTACAAAACTATCTTTGTTCCTTCTCCAAGTAAAAACGTTTTATGATTTTGGCTTCCTTGGCTTGAAACTATAGTAGAATTAAAGGCTATTATGCTATTTTTAATCTTGATTGTAGAATCGATGTTGCAGTTTGACATTACTATTGATTCTGATATGTCGCATTTTGATATATTAGAATTATCTCCAATGCTAGTGTTTGGTCCAATATGCGATGAGTCAACCACACAGTTATCTCCAATGATTACAGGGCCATTAATCACGGAGCTATTTTTAATCACGGTGCCTTTTCCAACCATCACATTACCTGTTATTTGCGCACTACCATCCTTTTGGCCATAAAAATAAGGATTCATTTTTTCAAGAATTGTCCCATTTGCGTGTATTATGTCGTCTGGAGTTCCTGTATCCTTCCAATAATCAGTAATCATATAGTATGTGATTTTGTGTTTTTCTTCCAAGAGCATTTCAAGTGCATCAGTTATTTCTAGTTCATTTCTCCACGATGGCTTTAATCTATCAATAATATCAAAAATTGTTGTGGTCAGAAAATAAATTCCAGTCACAGCAAGGTTTGTAGGTGGATTTTTTGGCTTTTCCATGATTTTGATAATTTTTCCATCCTTTACATCTGCAATACCAAATCTGGTTGGGTTGTTCACTTCACATAATAAAATGGAAGCAGCTGAATCAGAATTCTCAAAGTTTTTTGCGTATTCGGATATAGATTTTTGTATGATATTATCACCTAAAAATACAAGAAATCTGTCTTTTCCTACAAAGTTTTTACACAGTTTCACTGCGTGTGCTATACCTCTTGGTTCATCTTGTTCAATGTATGTTATTTTGATGCCAAATTTGCTACCATCACCATAATACTCTTTTACTTTATAGGTTCCGATACCGCCAATTATTATTGCAATTTCTTTTACTCCTGCATCACGCATAGATTCAACACAATACTCTGACATTGGTTTGTTTGCTATTGGAAGAAGTTGTTTTGGTCCAGTGTGAGTGAGTGGTCTGAGCCTAGTTCCATGACCGCCATGTAAAAGAACGCCCTTCATATCACTTGTACTTTTCTTAATATTATAAAACCTAATTTTTCCATGGAGTAGGATTCATAGCAGAATGTTGTATTTCTTCCCACCAGTCCTTTTGTGACAGGTACCAATCTATAGTGTTCTTTATTCCGTCATCAAACGTAGATTTTTGTGACCAGTTTAGTTCATGCCGTATTTTAGAAGAGTTCATACTATATCTAAGATCATGGCCTGGCCTATCTTCAACAAATGTGATTAGATCTTCGGATTTTCCCATTAGAGATAATATTTTTTTGATTACAGTAATATTATCAATTTCATTATTTGCAGATATGTTATATGATTCACCAGATTTTCCTTTCAGTAATACATTTGTGATTGCATTGCAATGATCATCTACAAAAAGCCAGTCCCGGATATTTTTTCCCGTACCATAAACAGGAATATTTTTGTTTTGATTTGCCAAAATGATTGTTTTTGGTATTAGTTTTTCTGGGAATTGCCTTGGGCCGTAATTATTAGTGCATCTGGTTATCATGCAGTCACATCCATAGGTATAGACATACGAGTTTACAAGTAGTTCCGCACATGCTTTTGTAGCTGCATATGGACTGGATGGATTGAATCGTGATATTTCAGTTGCACTGCCAGAGTCAAGGCTGCCATATACTTCATCTGTTGAAATATGCACAAGTTTCTTTTTTAGCGTTTTTATGATTTCTAGTATTGTGAAAACACCATGCACGTTTGAATTTAGAAATGGTTTGGCATCAGATATGCTTCTGTCAACAAATGATTCTGCTGCAAAGTTGATTATTGCGTCACACTCTGAGATCAATTTGTACATGAGATCATAGTCTGTTATATTTCCGGGTACAAACTTGTAGTTCTTTGAATTTGTTATTTCATGAAGGCTTTTCTTGTTTGAGCCATACAATTGAGCATCCACATTTGTCACATGAAAATCATTAGAATTTTTTAGAAGATTCAAGATGAAGTTGCTTCCAATAAAGCCTAATCCTCCAGTTACTAGTAATTTCATCACAGTCACGATATTTCTTTTCTTAATAAAATCTTGGCTGTCAACTTACCTAAATTAAACTAGGACTAAGTATTTTTGAATCCAAACTCTTATTGGAGCATTGTTTTATTTTTCTTGTATTGGATAAGAAGCAGGGATTTTCTATCAAACTTGAAAAACACCAAACAAAAAGCATTGTAGATCAACACATCAATGGATCCCTAACAGTAGTATGGAGAGATTGGGACAATATAATAGAAAACCATCCAAAGATGGTCTATATTAGTTCTGTAAAGCAAGGAGAAGTGAAAGGACCGCATTTACACATAAGACGTAACAGCTATTTTGTGTGTGTTCATGGAAAAGTTGTCTTCATAATCAGAGATGAAGACGGCAAATATCATGAGATAGTATCAGGTGAGGATGATCCTGTGTTGGTTTTTGTCCCAAGAGGCGCTTCATCAGCTCACATCAATTTATCACAATCTGTGTCAAGAGTTCTAGCTTTGGCAGACATTGCGTGGCGTCCTAATGACGACGAAATGAAAAATATTACCTTTGACGATTATGATTGGAAGAAATGGAAAGATTAGTCTATAGTTGAGATAATCTCGATAATTTCTATTTCTTACGCGGTATGTTTATGATAAAACTATTTGCTGAATACATAATAGCCCGTAGCACCACTATGCAGTAAACGATTATCGAAACTAACTACATTTTTTTTAATCCAGTTGATTAATTCATCTATTTTTTGTTGATTAACATTAACTAACTTATCCTTCCCTACCCCCATGTCACGTAAAACATTAGGGATTCTTCTTGTGAAATCATCTATTAGTGTCTGCCCCGATGCCCATGAATGATCTATGGTTTGCCATTCTAATTTCATTCTTAATTTTTTAGCAAAGTCTTCAAAATCTTTTGGAGTAAAATAATGTAGATCTGCTAGTGTTATTGGTGCATTAAATAAAATCTTGAGAATCATTAACATATATCCTCTCGGATTTGTCCAATTTGGAGATGTGATTATTATTTTGCCGTTTTTGGAAAGATGATTCCGAAAAAGCTTGAGGTTTTTAAATGGATTATCAAAATGTTCTAGTGTGCCAATTGATACAATTATGTCATACTTTCCTATTACTGAATCGTTAATGTCAGTGTTAATAAATTTTAAATTCTTGTGTCTATAGTTCTTCTTTGCTTTTCGAATTGCATTTTCTGAATAATCAATTGCAGTTATAATCCCCCCCCCATTTTGCAATTTCGAAATCCAAATCACCTTCACCACATCCCACATCTAGGATTGTTTTATCTTTCCAATTATTTGATTTGAGGACAAATTGATGTTCTTCTGATTTAGTAAAGACATTTGTGGCCTCTCTCTTGTATATTGATTCATAGATTGTTTTAAGACCCTTGTTAGCACTTGCTGGCATAGTTTCTGGTATTTTTTAGGAAAAAATAAACATTGTTTATTTTGATTTGTGTGGATGCGTTCCTCTCCACCCAGTTTTTTCAGAGTATTGTTCTAATGTGAAGTGCATGTCTTTCTACATCCTTGACTATGTAACGTGTACCATGTGCTGCTTTTGGCCTATCATGAAAAAGAGCTGGAATTTTCCATAAAATGTTTGATTCCACAGCATCCTTTTTGTTTAATACTCATCATCACATAAAGTTCTAATGCAAGATCAAACGTGTCAATTATATGAATGACAAGGTTATTTTTCTAACCGAAAAAAATATTGACAAAAATCTTCTACTTGATGTTATGAAATCCCATTCTACAATTATCAGAGATACTGATAACAAAAAAATCATTACCGAAGTAACTAGTCTGATAGAACAAGATAAATTTTATCTATCTCCGCAAGAAGTTCAATTTCTAAATCTTAATCCAAAAGATATGTGGTGTGATTACTTAATTTTTCGTTATAAATTTAATACTTTTCCAAAAAACCAAATAGTATCTGATTTTCCAATCTATGTGTTAATTGAACCTGTGTCTGCATGTAATCTACGATGTGTTATGTGTTTTCAAATAGATGAAACCTTCACAAGTAACAAAAATTTTATGGGAAAAATGGATATTTCTCTTTTCAAGAAGATAATTGATCAATGTGTAGAAGGTGGTACGAAAGCAATAACATTAGCATCTCGAGGCGAACCTACACTTCATCCACAACTAGGCGAAATGCTGGAATATTGTACGGGAAAATTTTACGGATTAAAATTAAACACTAATGCAACAAGATTGACTGACAAATTATCTCACCAAATTTTGAAAAGTGGTGTAACTGATCTAGTCTATTCAATTGATTCATACGCTAAAGAAGAATATGAAGTGATAAGGGTAAAAGGGATTTTTGATGAAGTATTAAACAATATAATCAGATTCAAAGAAATCAAAGAACAACATTATCCAAACTCAAAATGTTCTACACGTATAAGTGGCGTTAAAATCAATGATAAACAAGATCCAATTAAATTCAAAGAATTTTGGGAAAAATATGTGGATCATGTAGTTATGGTAGAAATGGAACAAAGATGGGATACATATCATAACCCCAAAGAAATTGCAGGCGTACATCCATGTGATTACCTCTGGGAAAGACTCTACGTTTGGCATGATGGTATTTGCAATCCCTGTGATATTGATTACAAAAGTGAACTGAGTGTCGGAACATTGTCGGATAGCACGATTAAAGAAATTTGGACAAGCCAAAAATTTAGCCGCCTGCGCGATTTGCATAAAAACGGAAAACGCAACCTCTGTTATCCATGTGATCGATGTCCAGTTGGTAGCTAAGATAGGCATAATAGGATATAGAAATCACGCACTACGCCTGATTTCATTATGTGATGGTAACCGTAACTGCAAACTAGAATTCATATATCATCCCTCAAAACATATAGGTGATCAACGTATCACAAACAAACTATCTGATCTGTTTTCGTGCGATGCAGTAATAATATCATCTCCAAACTACACTCATTACGAATATCTCGATTCATTATTAAAAAACTCAAACTGTTACATTTTTTGTGAAAAACCACCTGTAACATCAATTGCAGATATAGAAAAACTAGAGCAACTCCCAGATGTGATGAAGAATAGAATATTTTTCAATTTTAATTATCGATTTAGTAACATAAGTGAAATAATAAAAAACAACATGTCATCGGATAATATGGGAAAATTAGTATTGGTACAAATCTCTAATTCTCATGGATTGGCCTTCAAAAAACAATATCTTGATTCTTGGCGCTCAGATGGATCAGCAAATTTGCATAATATTCTAGAAACAGTTTCTATTCATCATTTAGATCTTTTAAATTTCCACTTTGGTAAACCAAACAAGATAACATATCTTCCTAGTCTAATGTCAAAAAACGGTACATCATATGATACGTGCAATATAATGATCCAATATGAGGGGGGAATGACAGTATCAATTTTTAATTCCTATGCAACTCCCTTACTAAATGAAGTCACCATGATTGGAACAAATGGCGTCTTATCAATAAGAAACAATCATCTTGAGGTATATTCACCACGCGATACCTTTGACGCAAATGGATATTTTATTGCCCCGCAAATTATACATAGTTCCTCTTTTGACATGGAAACAGACTATCAGAATTCATTAAGGAATTCTTTTGATTATTTTGTATCATGTGTACTTGAGAAGAAAACTATGAACATGAATCATTTTAATACAAGTTTGGAAACTAACCGCTTAATTCTTCAAATACATGGATGATTATATGAAGCAAAATATATTTTTGCTAATACTGGATACATTTATGCGCAAAGGATTTATTGAATACGACAAATTTAGATCAACTTATTCTTCTTATGTATATAACAAACATTATGCGCCAATTTTTTGAAGATATGAATCACAGTAAAATGAGTCTATGAAGCGATTTGGGAGATTAATGGGGTTAGCATCAGTTGGATCAGCAGACATTGTAGGTAGTGCAATAGCTGCCATCTTTTGGTTTTATCTAGCTAGTCTCATAGATCCTGAAAAATATGGTGAAATCTCCTATTTCTTAGGAATTGCAGGTGTATCTTCCTATATTGCGACAATTGGCACGCAGAATACCATCACAGTCTACATAGCAAAAGACGTAAAGCTTCAGTCAACACTGTATTTTATTTCGCTAATAGTTGGAATTATTTCATCAATTGTTTTAGCATTAATTTTTTACAGAGTTGATGCTAGTTTGTTACTTTTAGCATACATTGTTAACGCATTAGCGTTGGGAGACTTACTTGGTAGAAAACTATTTCAAAATTATTTAAAATATACGTTGATTCAAAAGGGTCTTACGTTAATTTTGGGGATAGGAAGCTATTTTGCCTTTGGACCAGACGGAATACTTTATGCACTAGCTCTCTCTTATGTTTCGTTTAGTGTTATTGTTTACAGAGGATTAAAGAGATCAAATCTGGATTTTAAGCTGTTAAAATCAAAATTCGGATTTATTTTTAATAATTATCTAGTATATGTGACAGGGGGATTTACAGGTCAAATTGACAAATTATTGATAGCCCCTCTGTTTGGTTTTGCAGTACTAGGAAACTATAGCTTGGCATTACAAGCAACATCTGTTTTAATGATTCTGAGTCGTGCCGCATTCAAGTATACATTACCACAGGATGCTGAAGGGCATAAAAATTACCTAATAAAAAAACTGACATTTCTTTCAGCTATAGTTTTAGCAATTACTGGAATAATCGTTGCACCCATGATAATTCCACTTGCCTTTCCAAAATATAGCGGGGCAACACAGGCTATTCAGATAATGAGTTTAGATGTAATTCCGTCTACTTTATCTATGATTTACTGGTCAAAATTTTTGGGTATGGAAAGGAGCCGATATGTCCTAATCAGTACCATAATTGGATTTGTTGTAAGTGTTGTAGGCATCGTAACTCTAGGTTATTTGTATGGCATCGTAGGACTTGCTGCCTCATTAGTATTATCATCTGCATCACAAGCAGGATACCTATCCTATGTTAGCTACTCGCTGAAAAGGTAAAGATTTGTCTCCAGATAACACAAAAATGGCCAGAATGATTTCAAATACAAAATTAGACAAAATTGTTTCCGGTTTGTTGGATAAACCGATCTACCCACTTGCTGCAATTATTTTCGTTGGGTTTCTGATTAGATCGTATTATGTTCCACATGATCTACCCATTTCACTTGATGGGATTAGTTATTTTGTCTATGCAGTAGAGACTAGTAGAATCGGCCACTTACCTACTGGTTATGTTTTACCAAATAACGGCTGGCCAGTTTTTGTATCGTTTTTTTTCTCATTATTTAGTTCTAATAACTTTCTTGATCATGTTTTACTGCAACGATATCTAGCGATCATTATTTCAGTTCTGACGATAATACCAGTTTATTTATTATGTAAGAGATTTGTCGACAAAAACTTTGCTGTAATAGCAGTCATGATATTTGCGTTTGAGCCAAGATTAATTTTAAATTCAGTAGCAGGATTAACTGAACCTCTATTCATTTTGTTAGGCTCAATAACACTATTGTTATTCTTTTGTAACAGCATAAAATCAACATATGTTGCGTTTGCAGTTGCTGCATTATTTTCACTAGTTCGATTTGAAGGACTTCTTGTTATCATACCACTTTCAATTATGTTTTTTAAGAAGCATCAAGGCGAGCAGAAGATTCCTGTTAAATTTGCAATTGCTGTTGCGATATTTTTGTTGACATTGACTCCAATGGCATATTTGAGAGTTGAAGCTACTGGGCAAGACGGACTGATCAGCCACTTTCTTGGCGGTAGTGAGCACATTTCGCTATACGTGATTCAGGAATTGCCTGAAAGTGATGATCCATATCCAATAGAATGGAAAGGTAACATGGCATTTTATTTTCTAGGCAGAGCAGTTACAAGTTTGATAAAGTTTCTTGGCTTGGCATTAATTCCGAGCCTTATTTTCTTTGTGTCAGTTGGCATAATTCTGATTTCTAAAAACCAAATGATGAAGCTAAGGGACTATCGAATTTTAACCATGATACTTTTTGCCATATTTTTGCTGATTCCATCTATTTACGCTTATGGAAGAGGCATACAAGAAGTCAGATACATCTTTGTTCTCATTCCTATTTTCATTGTTATTTCATCCTATGCAATTAAAAAAGTGTCAAACAAAAATCTAGGTTTAGCCTTTGTGTGTATTGTTACATTTCTTTTGATATCTTCTTTTGCTTTCCTAGAGATGAATAAAATAGATCACAAACATGAAAAGGAGTCATTTTTGATTTCTGTGGATATAGCAAACAATACAGGAATAATTAATGCAGATCCTATTGACGGAAACTATCTCAAGATTGCAAGAATCCTCCAAAAATGGCCACATCTAAGTTCAGATGTTGTGTATAAAACTGACAAGATTTCTCCAATAGTTTTTAATTCACTAGAAGAATTCATTGAAAAAAATGAAAATAATGGCCTTACTCATCTAGTAACAGATGGTAAGAATCATGGATCAGAATTCATTAAAAATGTGTTTTATGATGATTCTAAATATCCGTATTTGATAAAAATTTATGATTCTGTAAAAGAAGGTTATGAATACCATGTTAAGATCTACAAGATAGACTATGATATGTTTGATAGATATGTGACAGGAAACAGTTACTGATGATAAAAATGGATTCATCGCTGCACAAGCATAAGAGTTTACAGAAATTCTACCAGCAGATCTACTATGTACTCTTAAAACGTCATGTTTATGCAGTGACTTCCCACATCAGAGTTCTTCCGGATCTAATTGTCATAGGTGCAGTGAGAAGTGGCACAACTTCTCTTTATCATTATTTGTCACAACATCCATGCATTACCAAATCTGCATATGACGAGCTTGGGTTCTTTGATAGTAATTTTCATCTTGGACTAAACTGGTATAGATCACTTTTTCCAACCATATTTGAAAGAAATCGTATCAAATCAAAATATGGCCATTTTCTAACATTTGACGTAACTCCCTTTTACATTTACAGCCCACATGCCATACAACGAGTTCTAGATACTGTTCCACATGCAAAGATAATCTCAATACTTAGGAATCCAGTGGATCGTGCTTACTCTAACTATTATCTTGGGGTGAGAAGTGGTCATGAAAAACGATCATTTGAGGATGTTGTTATCTCTGATCTGAGTCTAATCCAAAATAGCAAAGATATGTCAAAAAACAGTTACTTTGAGCAAATAATTGGCAGATCATATATTGCAAGAGGATTCTATGCAGAACAGCTTCAGATGTGGATGAACAAATTTCCAAGGAAACAATTACTTGTGATTTCCTCTGAGGATCTAGCTAGAAAAACAATTGAGACACTTCAGATAGTTTTTGATTTCCTAAAGTTACCAGATTACAAGATAAAAGATTTGACAAGAAAAAATGAGGCAAAATATCCGTCTATGAATCAAGATATAAGAAAAACACTGATTGAGTATTTTAGGCCTCATAATGAAAATCTATACTCGTTACTAGGTAGAAGATTTGACTGGGACAGATAGTTAATTATTCGATGTATTGTGATACTTTCTTTTCTTCGTCGGTGAAAATGACATCAACAGTTCTCAACAATACAATTTTGTTTTGATTGCAAAATTTAACAAAGCTCCTCATGCATTAAGAACACGAAAGAATAGAATTGTGTAAAGAATTTTGAGATTAAATGATTAAATTTTGTATATCACATCATTAGAAAATAAATTAGTGTGAGTATCATTCCAGTATTTCAATTTCCGGTACAAGAATAACAAATTTTCCGCCCCATTCTCTAATGAATGACATTTGTTTCATTATTTCATATTTAAGATTCCACGGCAGGATTACAAGAAAATCCGGCTTGGCTTTCTCTATTTCATCAATATTTTTAATTGGAATATGAGTTCCAGGTAGAAACAATCCCTGTTTATATGGATTAGCATCAACTGTAAAGTCTACAAAATCGGTTCCTATTGAACAATAATTCAACAGTGTATTGCCTTTGGCGGGTGCACCATAACAAGCAATTTTTTTTCCTGTGTTTTTTGTTGAAATAAAAAACTGACGAATATTATCTCGCATTTTTTTGATTTTTATAGAAAAATTTTGTAAAGACGATACATCGTTAATGCCAAATTGGATTTCTTTTTTTATGAGTACATCAACTTGTTTTTCATTAACAATAGAATCATTTTCATAATGAGTAGCATAGATTCGTAATGAGCCCCCATGTGTAGGCAATTCTTCAACATTAAAAATTTTTAATTTATGTGCTGCAAAGATATTCTGTACGACATATAATGAGAAATATGAGAAATGTTCGTGATATATTGTATCAAATTGTCTGTGGATGATCAATTGCATCAGATGTGGAAACTCCATAGTGATTATTCCTTTTGGTTTAAGTAGTATCTTTAGTCCAGACACAAAGTCATTTAAGTTTGGGACATGGGCTAGAACATTATTTCCAATTAATAGATCAGCTTGTTTCCCATCATTGACCATTTCTTTTGCAGTTTTTTTCCCAAAAAATTTTATCAATGTTGGGATACCTTTTTGTATTGCTACATTCGCTACATTAATTGCAGGCTCAATACCTAAGATTTCGATTTCTTTTTGTTTAAAGAATTGTAATAGATAACCATCATTACTAGCAATTTCTATTACTAACGAATTTCTCTTCAAATCATATTTCGTAACTATCATATTGGCATAATTTTTTACATGCTCTAACCAGCTTTGTGAAAAAGATGAGAAATATGCATATTCCTCGAATATTTTCTTGGGTGATGCAAACTCATTTAATTGGACTAGGTAGCATTTATCGCAGATTTTTACTTGTAATGGAAAAAATTCTTCTTTTGTAAGATCATTTGAATTCAAAAAGGAATTAGCCAGTGGACTCATTCCTAGATCTATAAGATCATAAGTTAGTGGATTATTACAAAATCTACACTTATTATTTGCCATATTATATTATAATTTGATATTTAGTCATATCATGCCCCCATAAAATCTCATATCATAAAAAATAACTGTGTAATTTGAGTAATCACCATTTCTTCCATGGAGTATTGTTTTTGCTCCATAGTTCTTCTAGATATTTTTTATCTCTAAGAGTATCAAGTGGGCACCAAAATCCACTATGTTTGTATGCTCCAAGTTGCCCATCTTTTGCAAGATTTTCCAATGGTGCACGCTCCCAGATAGTGCTATCATTGGTAATATACTCCAAAATTTTTGGCTCTAAGACGAAAAAACCTCCATTAATCCAACCAGCATCACTTTGTTGTTTTTCTTTAAATTGTACCACCCTATTGTCATCAATTTTCAGAGAACCAAATCTACTTGGAGGTTGTACTGCTGTCACTGTGGCATAAAGTTTATTCTTTTTATGGAACTCAATGGTTTCATTTATGTCTACATCAGACAGTCCATCACCATAAGTTAAACAGAATGTTTCTGTCAGATATTTTGCAACACGCTTAATTCTTCCACCTGTCATAGAGTCTTCTCCAGTGTCTACGAGAGTAACATTCCATGGTTCAACATTTGCTTGTTCTATTCTAGTTTGATTATTTTTCATATCAATAGTCACATCAGACGAATGTAAGAGATAATTGGAGAAAAATTCCTTGATCATATATCCTTTGTATCCTAAGCAAATAATAAAATCATTAATTTTGTAACTTGAATAATATTTCATTATATGCCAGAGAATTGGTTTTCCCCCAATTTCGATCATTGGTTTTGGTCTAGTTATTGTTTCTTCTGATATTCTGGTTCCCAATCCTCCAGCCAAGATTACAGCTTTCATCCTTGTCACCAATCAATCATCATGAAATAAAACTTTAGTCATATTATTAAATGAGACCGAGAGAAATGATTCAGATGGGCCTTTTTTATGTCTTGATGGCATTTGCGTTTGTTTTTTTATTGATCGTAAATATGCTATGGATTGGACTAAATGTTTATTTTTGGATTACTAATGGAATACAAACACTTTTTGGGGACAAAAATTTTATAGAAACTATTAGATTTTCCACATATCTAAAATGGATTCTATTAGTAGATAGTGTGTGGATTATTATTGCGCTAGTATTTGCGTGCAGACGAAAGAATTTCAAAACAGAGAGCGAATTTCATTACTTGAAATACGAGCCAATAAACAATGCCAAGATTTGTATAGTCATACCTGCATATAATGAAGAAATTGCCATAGAATCCACAGTAACTGATTTTCTTAGGCAAAAAAATGTAGTAGAAGTTATCGTTGTGGATAATCATAGTATGGATAATACTGTATCAATAGCAAAAAGTTGTGGTGCTAGAGTAATTACTAAACAATCAAACATGGGATATGCACATTCTTGTGTTATTGGTTTGAAAGAATCTCTAAAAACAGATGCAAGCGCGATTGTTATAGTTGAAGGAGATGGAACATGTAATGGTTATGATATTGAAAAAATGATTAGATACCTAGATAATTGTGATATGGTAGTAGGTACAAGGCAACTACAAGTATTATCAGAGAAAGGAAACCAGCTCGGAATGATCTATGTATGGGGAAACTTTTTTTTGGCAAAATTGATACAAATAAAATTTTTTAGCTTACTTCACATGGGAACTGTGCAATTAACTGATGTAGGTTGCTTATACAGAATAATTAGAAAAGAATCATTAGACTCTATAATACATAGATTTACAAAACCTAAAACAAACGAAGTGATACCAAATGATGAATTTACTCTCTTTATGACAATAGAAGCTCTAAAAAATAATCTAAGAATTGTAGAAGTACCAATTACCTTCAAAAAAAGACTCGGTAAATCAAAAATTGGCTCAGATAAAAAAATGAAGGCAATTAAGTTAGGATTACACTTTTTGTGGTATATCTTAAAGAGTTAGCTCAGATGATTTAGAAAACATTAGATAATTTTATGCAGTGAGCATGCTTACTAGAATATTACTTATCTCACGTATTGTGTGTCCCTTTTTTCTTCATCACTAAAAATTACTCCGATTGTTCGAAGTAAAGTAATTTTATTTTCATCACAGAATTGTATCAATTCTTTGACATGTTCTTTGAATTGAGAAGGTGGTTCTCCTTTTTTTATAAGCGATGAATAGAGATCGTCATGGTCAAGCATGATTATTTTTTCTTTATTTCTTATGATCTTAGTAATTTTTTGAATATTTTTTACTCCTTCTGGGCTTTCAATTTTAGGCACAATTGTTATGTCCGAAGGCATGATTCTCAGATATTCTTCCAAATCATTCGGGGATGTAACATTTGATATGGCAAAATATTTGATATTTGAATATTGCTTAATTATTGGAATTAAATCATTTAATGAATAAGCGTTGTTAGGCGGTTTAGTACGACCCACTGGAAGATCCATGAAAATTTTGTGTTTATTGTGTTTTTGTAAAAGGATAGTTAATTCATCTATGCTATTTACCCACGCAAGATTTATTCTGTATATTGCATCATCAGATATTGTAATTCCGTAATTTGTTAAGTTTTGAGAGTAGATTATCATTTATAATAATAATTTTGTTTAGTGTTATAATCCTTCTTTAGTAATTAACAATATCAGATACTAAAATCAGCATCTTGGAGATATATCTAATTTTTTATTTTTTTGAATTTATTAGTGATTAATAATGAATCTAGAGGATATTGTAATGTAGAGTACTAAACATGTGCGTACACTTTTAATGTAATGGACTTGTGTTTGGATTATGGAAAGACACATAGGACGAGGCGTAGGGGAATTTATTGAAAGAGAATTATTTTCTGCAAAGAACTATGTTTTGATATCTAGTCCAGATATATCTCCAGATTTAGGTAATAAATTATTTGAAATGGTAAAAGGAGGAGTAAAGGCACGAGTACTAACAAGCAATACAAGAGGTGCAGACTCGGATAAGACAAACCAAGCTGCTAGAGAACTTGTCAAACCTAACATGAATGCAATTGATTCTAATACTTGGAATCCTCCCCCATTAGAATACAAAATTGTAAGCACAAAAGAAGTAGCCATGATTCATGCTAAAATCTATGTCATCGATGGTAAATGTGCAATTATTGGCTCTGCAAATTTAACTGAGAATAGTTTTTGGAATTTTGCTGAATACATACACATAACCAGAGACATAGATGAAATAAAGGAAATAGAATCTGATTTTGATAAAATCTGGAACTTATATCACGATATGGAATTAGAAGAGCCTGGTACTAAAAAAGATATGAAAGATATGATTAGAAAAATAAGGAGAAAAATATCTTAATTATCCCAATTGAATCTTTTTCCCAATAACAGATATAGTTTTTCATTATGTGGTTTGAAATAATCAATCAATAATCTTCTTGTTTCAGGATTCATAAGTGGATATTTACCAACTCTCTGTCTATCAAGATCAGATATTTTGTAATGTGGTAATTGTAAGAAATCAAATATGCTATTCAAAGTTTCATTAGTCTTTGACGAAAGATCTTCTGTTGAAATTATGTATAATCGCTCTTTGGGAAAGAGATTAAACCACATTTGTAATTGTTCTGCGTAAAAACCTCTGGCTAGATAAGAGTTCTCCACTGAGACATGAAAGTATTCATTTTCTTGTAACACATTAGACTCAAGTTTTTGCATGTCTTCTTTGATTGCATCTTCAAATGATAGTTTTTGAGAACCTTCTGTTACTGACATATTATAATGAGAATATGTTTTATCAATTGGGTTTCTTAGAATGGCAATTAGTTTAATGTTGGGTAGAATTTTTGATATTCTTTCTGCGACCCATGGGCGTCTAATGTATGATGGTGTAACTTCATATGATAAAAATTTTCCATGTTTTTTTTCAATTGATCTTTTTGTTAATTTAGTGGGAAACATAGAACGATACCAATTTAAGCCAAGTTCATAGTTTGTGTCAAAGAAACCTAATTCATCATATGCAGATTTTGCAATACACGGATGTTGTCCAAGATAATGATATAGAGATGTTGTTCCACCTCTACCAACTCCAATCACAATAAAATCTGGGAGGACTCTGATTGGGCTAGTAATCCCATAGAAATGTCTCTTGTATAATGTAAAATAACTTTTTTTAAGAAAATTTCGAAGACTCATAATGAAATTTAGTTGTTTTCCATATGTTCAAGTATTTTATTCAAAGTCCAATGTGAGATTTGATGTCCGGTATGAGTGTCATCAATATACACTGAAAATTCCCCCTTGCCAAGTTGAGCAAGTTTAGTTTTTATGGCATCTTCATAAGGAAATTGTGCATATAATTCTCCTGCAAAACAACATGAATCATATTTGTTAAGTATTTGTATGGATTTTCTATCATCGCCATACGAACCCATAACATAAAGTTCTTCATAATTAGCAATTCTATAGAGTTCAGGTATAGTTTGTTCATAATCTCCAAAATTTGCTGCTGTGGCCCGTAAATATATTGGAAATGATCCGGCAACGGGATAACTTTGAGAGATTCTATCATCAATTGCAGAATACAAAGTTGTGGTCCATCCACCTCCAGAAATACCGGTCATATAGTATGAATCAAAATTATAATGTTTGTCCAGATAGTTTAATGATACAACTAAAGGTTCAACAAAAAATTTGATTGGATGAAATGATGACGATTCGATGAATTTAAAATGATTATGAGTGTTTAATCTAATTTTGCCAAATTCTGGAAAGTCTAATACAGGTTCATTGTTTAATCCATGTCCGACCATAGACAATGTTAAAACTGAATAACCCTTTTCTAAGAAGAATTGAATTTTGTCTTTATCTTCTAGAAAACTTTGTTCTGCATGTCCTTGATGATAGATCATGAGTTTATTGTTAGAATTTTCTGCTAGGAACAAATACGCTATAGAATTCATATCATAATCCATCATCATAGTAATAGAATCAATTCTTTTCAGATTTTTTAGATTATTAAATCCAGGATCAGATACACCGTTTTCAACCAAATCAGGCATTTTAGAAGATGGAAAATCGCCATTAGTCCAGATATAATTGATTAATTCTTGCCTTTTTTGCACAATATCGGTTTCATTGTTAATTCTAATACGGTTGATTATATTAGAAGGGTCTTCATGTATTTGTGGTCGCGGTTCTGTTTTTTGCGGTTTTGTATTTGTTACAAAAAACTTGGCATCACTTAGAAGATCAAATGGGAATATCTTATAATGACCGACAGAGATTCCGTATGAAAATGTCAATAAAATTACTATTATCAGAATTACACTAGTTCGTTTTTTCATGGTGTTAGCTTTCCTGGGATTCGGTTTTTATAAATTTCAAATCAAGTTTATTTGTGAATGTTCTTTTGTTAATTAATTCAGATATTTGATTTTTTGATTTTTTGATTTCGTTGATTTCTTCATCAGTTAGTTTTGTGTTGTTCAATAATTTCATCACCATTTCCATCATATGTAGATTCATTTTTAATAACATTTCACTATTTACCAATGTTCGTGCTTTGTAGGGATCAGTTTCGTAACCAATATCAATTTCGGCCTTACGTGCAGCAGATCTTTTCCAATGTGCATATCCAACTATGATTAATGTAGGTATTCCAATTCCACCTACAATCAAGATATATTGTAAGAATGTAGGAAATATTTCTCTAAGTAATGGAGCACGTTCAATAGCAAGATAATAAGTTACAGTGAGCGTATTTATTGCTGCAAAGATGAATGCAAAATAGATACTCCAACCATTTCTAAAATAGAACCATGCGCGGAATCCAATATCTTTTCCTTGCATGATTCGATTTCATGCGTCAACTATATCAATTTCACTACGAGATCATTTACAAATACTCAAAATTGTGGTGATTTAATACTGATAGAATAAAGGATATGATAATAAAAAATTGTGATAGTAAGAGATCAGTTGTTTTTGATTACATTACGTAGTATTACAAAAAATCCCACTGCAGTTAGGAACCAAATTGTTGACAATCGTAGAAATATGATTAAAGAGCTTGCTAATGAAAGCTCAATATTTTTCTGAGTCAACAATGTAACAAATAACCCTTCAGTTGCTCCGATTCCTCCAGGTATAAGAAAAAATGAACCAAAAAGGACAGAGGCGTAGAAAGTTTGTATTGAAGTAAAAAAGCCTAAATCAATACCAAAAGATAAAAATCCAAAATAAAACATAAGGGATTCAAAAAATGTTAAAGATGTTACTAAGGCAAGAATAGTCAATATTGTTTTAGTTTGAAAAAGACTATTCAGTGAATCATAAAATTCTTGATCGTCTGAAAGAATTTTGTCAAAGAATTTTATTTTTTTTAATGATCTTATAACGAACTTTAGAGATTTTCTTGTCTTTACTAGATATATCAGAACAAATACAATTGCCGTAGATGGCATAATTATCATCACTGCTTCTATTGAATAGACGAATAATGATGAAATTGCAATGAGGAGTATGATCCCAACAACATCGTAAAATCGTTCAACAAAGACAAGAGGCATAGTCTTTACTATATTATGACCGTATTTTTGGTGCATCAGATATGATTTTATGAGAACTCCTGATCCGCCAGGAGTAATAAGCATAGAAAGTCCAGACAGGAAGATTTTCAAGTTTTCTTTAACTGAAAGTTTTATTCCGATATTAATCAGGAGTAGCCGTTGGATAAGACTTCTAATAATTACTGATATAGACAATATTCCAAAAATCGGTGCTAAATAAATTATCTCAATATTTCTTAGATGTTCCGATACTTTGTTGAAATCTGAATAAAATGAAAAAATTGCATAGAAGAGAACAATTGAAATGACGATTAGTGGAATTTTTTTTCCTGAAAAATTTTTCATATAATTCGTAGTTAAACTGTTTCATGCATATTAACAGTTCAGTAGTTTTAACAGTATAATTATAACATAACAATACGATGATCTATCTAATGAATGTGGAAAAATTGTTCAACGGAGTTTTCAAAGATAAAATAGTACTAGTTACCGGACATACAGGGTTTCAGGGATCGTGGCTTTCACTATGGTTGAAATTATTAGGTGCTAATGTAATTGGGTATTCTCTAGATCCGCCTACAAATCCATCATTGTTCGATATTCTTGAATTGAAAAAGGAAATAAATCATAATATCGGCGATGTACGTAATTTGCCTACCTTACAAAAAACAATACAAGATAATGATCCTGAATTTGTATTTCATTTAGCAGCGCAACCTATTGTTCGCATGTCTTATGACATTCCTATTGAAACTTTCGAAGTAAACGTCATGGGTACAATAAATGTGCTTGAAGCACTTCGTAATTCTGATGTCAGAGTTTGTGAAATCATTACCAGTGACAAATGTTATGAGAATCGCAACTTAGATCGTCCCTATACTGAAAATGATCATATTGGTGGCAAGGATCCATATAGTGCTAGTAAAGGAGCTGCTGAAATTGTTACTTCATCATATAGAAATTCTTTTTTTAACATAAAATCAAAAGATACTCATACTAGTATTGCTTCTGTGCGTGCTGGAAATGTTATTGGTGGTGGAGATTGGGCAAGCGACCGTATCATTCCTGATTGTGTTCGCCAATTATTAGTAAAAAAACCAATTAAAATTCGAAACCCTCATTCTATTAGGCCATGGCAATTTGTACTAGAATCAGTTTCCGGTATGCTTTTGTTGGCATCAAAGATGTATGAATGCCCAACTTTGTATTCTGAGGCATGGAATTTTGGTCCAGATGAATCCGTGCATAATATCACAGTGCAAGAATTAGTCGATTTGGTAATTGCTGAATGGGGATCTGGTAAATCCACAACGCCTGTCAATACAAAGAAAGAGCCTCATGAGGAGAAATTATTGAGATTGGATTCTAATAAAGCAAAAAAAATGCTCATGTGGAATCCAATATACTCTATTCAAGAATGTATTGCACAAACCATAATGTGGTACAAATATTATTCAGAACAAAAAACAGGTTTAAAGGATTTAACAATAAAGCAAATTGAATATTATTCTAGAAAAGCAAATCAGATGAAAATACCATGGGCCATATCAGAATAGGACACATTCCGATAACTACTGAAGAATAAAATAGAAAATTATTGTTAGAATGAATTAGAATAGATTGTCAGGTTCATTTGATTTCATTGCCAACAAACCATCTCTGATACCTTTCATATGGATTCCAGTTTTTTCAAATAATTTTTCGTTTATGAGATTCACGTTTACCCTTTTTGCTTGTAAATTTAATTCACTGGAATGTATTGGGATTATTAATTTTCTATCCAATCCAAAAACATCTGCCGTTTGCTGAGACCAATCATATCGATTTAGAAAATCACTTCCTGAAACATGAAAAATTCCTTTCTCATCATTCTCAGCTAAGACTAATGATGCATGTACAAAATCCGGTACATATGTAGGAGTATTATACCAATCAATTATTTCTCTGAGCACTTTTCCAGACTTGAGAGTATCAATTACTCTGATTACTGGGTTTATTCGTTGATATTTTTTAATCCAACCATAAAGTGAATCAGTTCTCAAAATTAGATAGTTTAATCCTGAATTTTGTACTAATTTTTCACCTGTACCTTTTGTGATACCATAATGTGTTATTGGCGAAATTGGTTCATCTTCTAGATAATTTTGTTTAGTGCCATCATAAACAAATGAGCTAGATACAAAGACAAGTTTGCTTTTAGTGATTTTGCATCCTTCTATTATATTCTCGGTACCATTAATGTTAATAGAATTTGCTAATGCATGATCACTTTCACACAGATCCAAGTTAGTGAGTGCTGCAGTATGAAATACAATGTCAGGATTAGTTTGTCGAATGATATCAATTGTGTGAGATGTGTTAGTTATATCAAGGATTTTCGGATTGACATAATGCGCAGTATTTTTATTAACAGTGAAATCAAAATCTTTTGCGTCTTTTGCAAGAGACTCAATTAATTTGGAACCTATTGTTCCACTTGCACCTATGATTAAAAATTTCATAAGGGTTATTTTTCCTGGATAATTTAATATAAATTACTACGAAATAATAATTAAAAATTAAACATGATCACAGTTAGAATCGTGTGATGATTTATCATAGTTAGATTATAAGTCGCCATTTGTTCTGTGAGTCATGGTAAGTCTAATGAAACCATTCATAGACAAACAGTTTTTCATTCCGATTATCCTTTTTATTTGTGCGTATGCAATTTTGTCATTTAATTTATCAGAACAAGGTCCTCATTCAGACGAACTTGATTTTTTTTATGCATTTTCAAATGTATACTTTAATTTATTCAAAAATGGAGATTTTTTTAATCCATGTTGGAATGGGAATGGAGAATGTACACTGATATCTGTCAAAGAATGCAATATGCAAGACCACTGGGTTGGTATGCATGGTGTTGTAAAACATCTAATGGTTGGTTTAGGGGCAGTAATACATGGAATAGATTATTCTAAGAGCTATGCTCCAGAACCACCCTTATGCAAACCTCATAATGATCCTCTTCCAGGAATTAATGTACCAACAAAATCCGAGCTAACTGCTGCCAGATTTTTTTCTCCGATCCTTGGATCATTAACTGTAGTTATAGCGTTCGTCATTGGAAAAATTCTTTTTAACAGAATTGTAGGCATAAGTTTTGGATTACTGTTACTTTTCAACAGTCTATGGTTTGCCTATAATCGAACCATAATGACAGAAGCGTACATCTATTTTTTCATGATGCTTTCATTTTTACTATTATTATATTCAGTTAGAGAAAAAGAAAAGATCGGGTATCCGTTATTGGTTTTGAGTGCCATCATATTCGGGATAGCTTTTGACACTAAAGCGATTGTTTTCATGTTCTTACCTCTCTTTTTGGGAATAATATTTTTGAGAGGTCTATTTAATGAAAAACTAAGTAAGAAAAGCTTTCAAACGCCCAAATATCTATCAAAATCCATTATTTTAGCGGCAACTTATGTTGGAATATTTTTTGTTGCAATAATTGTAACATTGCCTTTCTATTGGATTGGTCCATTTGAACAGATAATGTTTCAGAGAGAAAGTCTGAATGCGTATACTACTGGCATGAGTCTTAATATGCCATGGGAAGCTAATAAAATTCATGTAAGATTCATGAGTACAATTACTGTTACTATTGCTCCAATTATTGATGTATACTATTATTTTGTTACAAATGATATACCGGAATCTCTTAAATTCGCAAATAATTTTTCTAGTGTTCCATTAACAATACTTTTCGTGACAGGATTAATCTATACGATTAGTTCAGTAAGAAATAAGAGAATTACTGGATCTGAGTTATTAATTATTTTCTGGTTCATAAGCGTTTTTGTATTAATGTCTACAATGAACAAATCATATTCTCCAAGCAGATTTTATGTTATGATGTTTTTACCAATATTTTTAATTGCCGCATATGGTTATCATAGATTCTTTAGTATATTGAAAAACAAATACTTGGGAATTTTTTCTCTAGGATTAACAATTTCTGCGCATGCAATAACTACATTAATTTTTTGGGATAAACTATTCTTTCAACCATCAATAATTTGGTCAGATCCATTAATGGTAAAATCACAGGTGGCAATTGGGCACCCAGAAGTTTTAATTTTGAGCGCAATATTTATGATATTTTTTGTGATATTTGGAATTAAAAAAATTAAAATAAAAACACGTGTTTAGTACATTAAAGATATAAAATTATGTTCTGACATGTTTTTCAGCAACTTTAATAAATTTTTGAGCTATTATTTCCCAATTAAATTTCTCAATAATTAGATTCCTTGCTTCTTTTCCTAATTGTGTACTGATTTCTTTGTTGTTTAGTAGAAAGGAAATTTTTTCAATCCAAGCATTTACGTCGTTTTCATTAACCAATAATCCTGTTTTATTGTCATAGATCATCTCTGGAATACCTCCAACATTTGATGCAATAATCGGTTTTTCCATCGACATGGCTTCCCTACATGAAAGAGGTGTTGTATCCATACCTGTAGGTAATGCATAGATATCAATTTCTGTTAAAAATTCTCTGACTTTATCTGGATAGCCAATTGTACCAAGATAATGAAAATTTTTATGTTTTTTATATGCAGATAGGATCCTGTCTTTGTATTGGCCATCTCCTGCCCAATAGAAATGTACATGTGGTAATAATTCCATAACTTTGTCTAGTGTGAGCATTTCTTTTGTTTTACCCCACCAGTTTGCATCCTGAACCATTCCTACACATGGGTGTTCCAATTGCATGCCTTTTACAGGATACCATCTAGATGCATCTAACCCTTCAAGAAAATGATATGTTTTTGCATTCGGATGATGTTCCTTTATGACGCCATCCAGATAATCTGCAGTCATAAAAATTCCATCACATTTTTCAAAAATCTTTTCAGCTATTCTATGTCTTAGATTTACAACAGCACGCATTATTGGATCTTTATAGATGGTTTTTTTTGCCCATTCAATTTCAAGCCAATAGTGGCCACGCAAATAAACAAACAGAGGTATACCGGATCTAATAGTTTCTAACGCAAAATGCGATTGTCTATCTACAAAAACTACATCCGGCTTAAATTCATCAATCAAGTTATGAAATTTTTTTTTTGAAAACCAGCTTTTTGGATTTTTATTTGGAAAACCTGAAATGTAATCAATTTCCTTGACTAATTTATAATCTACTCCAAATTTCTTCAATGCCTCACCGAATTCTTTCAGATGAAAATATTTCCCTATGCTATTTTTTGCAGTTCCGCCGCCAGCTCCAGACGCAATTAAAACTTTCAATTGCTAAAAAAATATTTCGTTTAGTTTTAAACCTAACTGATAGTTAATCCAGAGATAAATTTAGTAACTGAAAGCATGTAGAAAAATTATACCTGTTAAGACATTAGAGAAAAGTTATTTGTAAGAAAACTATGAATTTTTTGCATTTTGAATTATGTTTAAAGAATTATTCCCCTCATTGAATAACAGATCGACAAATGCCAAGTTAGGAATGAATGGATCATATGTCTGTCGATATGTAGGATGTTGAAAATTTTGATATATTATGTCAATTTGATTTTTTGTGAAATCATCTTCTTTGAGATATGTTTTACCCATTTCTCCAGACAAGTAAATATCCGCTTGTAATGATTTACAGATTTCAAGTATTCTATCAGAACCTGTTTTTTGTATATTTAGCTCTGAAGAAAAAATTATTTTTTTATTTATTCCTAAAATATCCAAGAAGAGTAATATAAAATCTAGATTGATATCAAACATAAATTCATGATTTTTTTCATATATGTTTTGTATTTGTCTCCAGTATTTTTCAAAATATTTTGATTTTTGATAGTTTATCTGTATTGCACTAGAGTGTTTTTTTCGCCAATTTTGTATATTATCAATTTTAACTTGGTTATACTTGTCACCCAAATGTGATTTGATTGGTAATGTCAACCACATCCAACCAATAGATGTTCTAATCTTGTTTCTATTATACCACCCATTTTTCGCATATTGTACATCATCCAGAATGACAAAAACATCACTTTCAAGGATTTTTTTAAATAAACCTATCCAAGGTAAGTACTGCGCTTGATGCATTGAGATTATTTTTGGCACACAATAACATCTACTGTCTATAATTAATTAGTAACTAAAACGAATAAGTAAACGATGATTTTTATGGTTGTTAAAAAAAATACCAGTTAAAAGAATTATGAAGATATTATTGACAGGTGGAGGTGGTTTTATTGGTAGCTATTTAGCTAATCATTTATCGAATGACTACGAAGTTTTTTGTCTAGATCATGGTAGGCAGTATAGTATACTTAAAAAAAACATTAGAAAAAATGTCTGGTTTGTTAAAGGCGATATTAGAGATTTATCAATTCTAGATAGATTAATGAAAAATGATTTTGAATATGTAATTCATTTGGCAGGGATTCTGGGAAATTCAGCATGTATGGAAGATCCTGCGAATGCAGTACTAACTCATGTGTATGGAACACAGCTATTAATTCAAAAATCTATTGAATATAATATAAAACGTTTTATTTTTTCGTCCACTTATGCAACTTACTCTACTTTCAAGTCAAGAAAAAACCCCCTGAGTGAAGATATGGTGCTAGAACCTGATGATCTATACGGTGCATTAAAGACAATGGCTGAAAAACAAATCCAAGATAGTAAATTAGAGTACGTTATTCTTCGACTATCAAATATCTACGGATTTAATCCATTTCGCAGACAAAAAGGAAGTGCAATTGAAAATTTTATTGACGCGTCTTTGCGAAATTCAGATATTTCGATCTATGGGTCAGGAAAGCAGAAAATCGATTATCTCAATATTAAAGATCTCGCAGAATGTTTTGAATTACTTTTAAACAATACAAGACTACATAATGAAATTTTTAATGTTGGTAGTGGACAACTTAATTCAATTGAGAAAATTGCCAGTATAGTAGCCAAATATGGAAAAGAACACGGTTCTTCCTCCAAAATAATCAAAATCCCAGCTCCTCAAGGTAAGATTTGGCCAGATAAGCTAATGTCGATAAGTAAAGTTAAGCTAAAACTCGGATGGAAGCCGAAAATATCAATTAATGAAGGGATAAGAGAAATGATGGAGAATAGATAGATGAAGATACCTAATGCAAAACCTTTTTTTTCTGACGATGACATTGATGCCATCTTAGACGATATTAAGAGTAGCATAACATCAGGAATGCTTACTTGTGGACCAAATGTTGAGAAACTAGAAAACGAATTTGCAAAATATATTGGAGTAAAGTATTCCATAGCAGTAAATTCCGGAACCGCAGCTCTTGAAATTGCTTTGCGATACTATAATCTTAATTACAGTGATGAAGTAATTGTTCCCACAAACAGTTTTGTGGCATCTGCAAATGCAGTAGTTTTTGCTGGAGGCAGACCTGTATTAGCAGATATAAAAAAAGAAACTCTGTGTGTTGATCCCATTGATATTAAGAAAAAAATAACGCCTAAAACAAAAGGAGTAATTATTGTTCACATAGCGGGATTAATTCCTCCTGAAATTTATGAAATAAGAGAAATCTGTAGTAAGAATGGATTATTTTTAATCGAAGATGCAGCTCATGCTCACGGATCCAGTATTGATAGCAAAAGAGCTGGAAGTTTAGGCAATGTCGGATGTTTTTCATTTTTCCCAACAAAACCTATGACCACTGGAGAAGGAGGAATGATTACTACGAGTGATGAAAAACTGGCAGATTTTGCAAGGATTATTCGAAGTCATGGAAAGGAAGGTAATTTGCATACAAAAATCGGGCATAATTGGAGAATGAGTGAAATTAATGCAATTTTAGGAATTTATCAGCTTCACAGACTTGATGAGTTTGTCAGTAAAAGAAATCAAGTTGCAATTAGATATGCAGATGAACTTAGCCAAATCAAAAAAATTACACTCATTCCAGTTGCACCTAACATAAAACATAGTTATTGGAAGTATCCTATTTTGTTAAATTCCATGCAAGCTCCAGAATTAGAAAAGATTTTCCAAGAGAAATATAACATCACATTAGGTACAATATACTATCCACCAATTCATTTACAACCAATCTATAAAGAAAAATTTGGATATTCAGTAGGTATGCTTCCTATATCTGAGGAGATTTTATTAAAAGAAACATGTCTTCCTATGTTTGTCGACATTACTGACGAAATGATCGATAATGTAATTAATTGTATTAAAAAAGAATTGTGTTAAAATAATGAAAAATAAAATCAAAGTTGCATTTATCTATAAACACGATAATGTTTTCTTATCAGGAAAGCATTTTGATAATACATACTATCATTTTTTCATTAATGCATTAAATCGTAATGACAGAATTGAAGTAACTAATTATCCCACTAATGAAAAGTTTGACATCAATACTTTGAAAGATAAAACCGATGTAATTTTACTATGGTCAAATGCAGATTTTGGAATGCCACAAGAGATTATTGGTATTCAAGATTGTGATATTCCTGTGATTTCTCGCGGTTCAGACCCGGGTGATGCGAAAAAAGCTAAAAAAAATCATAAAAGATGGAAAATCGATTATTATTTCCATTTTTTACCAGAAGGCTTATTTTATGAATTATACCCATCAAATTTTAAATATAAAAAAATTATATATTGTTTAGAAGGATCGCTTTACCAAGATATAGTTCCATTCCAAAATAGAAAAAAGGATAAAATTCTAAATTCAGGAAATGTTGGAAATACAAAGATTATTTCTCGAATAATAAATGACATAAGAAAACCAGAATGGAACACCTATCGCTGTAAAATTCTACGTACAAAATGTAATGCATTACCTTTTGTAGATTACACATCTACCTTACAGCATGAATTTGTTAATGATAGATATCCGCAGTTATTACAGAAATATCAAGCTGCTATTGCAGCAGATACTAAATGCCCAGTACAGAAATACTGGGAAATTCCTGCTGCAGGTTGTTTAACGTTCATGGAAGTAACCGAAAAAAACAGAGGAACACATTTAGGATTTGAAGATGGTGAATCTGCAGTTTTTATTAATGAAAATAATTATGTTGAAAAATTTAAAGAATATCTTAGCGATGTAAATAATCCAAAATGGGAGAGGATTGCAAATAATGGAAGGAAATTTGCGCTAGAAAATTTCAATAACGATAAAGCTGTTTTATCATTAATAGAAATTATGGAAGAATTGGTATAACTATATCCTACTCAAACCCAATCAGGGATAAGATGTTCATGATCTGAAAGCCACTCAAAATACTCTTTAATTCCGTCATCTAATTTGATTTCAGGTTGCCAGTCCAGATATTTCTTCATCAATGTCACATCGGCATAACCACCTAGTGGATCACCCTTAGGATATGGTTTGTAAATTATTGGTACCTCACCAGCATGTTCAAAAACTTTTTCAACTATAGTATTAACTGTGACATGCTTACCTGTACCTACATTAAAGAATTTTCCATTCGTAGCAGGTTTTTCAATTGATAGCACAACTGATTGTGCAATGTCAGAGGAATGTGTAAAATCGCGAATTTGATTTCCGTCTCCATATACTGTTATTGGTTTTTTTCGCTTTGCTAATGCACCAAAAATTGCAACAGCCCAGCTATGGCTTCCCTGTTTAGGAATTTGAGGTGAGCCATAAACACTAAAGAATCTTATCGATGTTGTAGGTAGATCATATAATTCATAGTATAAACGAGCTTGTTGTTCTCCCCAATATTTTGATAATGCATAATTAGAAATTGGAAAACATGGTTGATCTTCTCTGAAAACTTTGTCAACACCTTTTCCATAAACAGCTGCGGATGATGCAAAAACATATTTTTCAATTTTATTTTCTTTACACGATTCTAGAATGGTTTGTGTTGCATCAACATTTGTTTCAAATTCTAGGCTCGGATTTCTTACACATGCACCAACATCTGCCAAAGCGGCAACATGAACAACTATATCAGATTTTTTGATCAGATCATTTACTAGTTTTTTATTTGTTATATCTCCCTTAACAAAATTTACGCCATCTAATTTCCCAACTCCATATTCATTCAGATAGTCAAACGGGTATGCAGACAGATTATCTAAAACTGTAACTTTGGCATGTTTTTCATATAGTTTTTTTACTATTCTACTTCCTACAGTTCCAGCCCCACCAGTTACAAGGATTTGTTTTCCTTTAATCATGATTTATGCTCCTGATCAAAACAAAAGCTTCTGCTAGGTCAACAGTAACAGAGCTTCCTCTATACTGAGCTAGTTTATTTAGAGACTCTATTGACCGTGGATGATTTCCAGGTCTAACTTCATTCTTGTAGCAATTATATGCAGAAATTTTTTGCCGTAAATGTTTCTCAGATATTACATTATATTCTGTTGGATTAAAGCTATCGCTTAGTATGCCTGACCAATTTGTTGAAGAAGGTATTTCGTAACAAAAAATTTTTTCAACTCCTTTCCAGTTTTTATTTTTTTCAGCTCTCCAGTTTTTATTTTTTGTAATTCCTCTAATCTCGTGAGAAGGCCTACATGCTACCATGGTTGAATCAAAAACAAATCTATGATCTTGATGAGTATCACCATAAAAATGGGTGTAGACGATTTGGGGTTTTATTTTTGCAACTATTTCAGCTAATTTTGAATTAACTTTAAGTTTTGATTCTAGATCAAATTGTCCTGATTTACAATTTAACCAAAATAAATCATTCTTGTTAATACCAAAAACTTTGAGTGCTTGATATGCTTGTTCTCTTAAATTAGGTTGAATTGGTTTATGGCCGACAGAAAACAGTACGATATAGACATGGTCACCGTTTTCAATATGTTTTGCAATAGTTCCACCAGCTCCTATTGTCTCATCATCTGGATGTGCACCAACAACTAAGACATTCATTGTTTGGCATTCTATTCGAGTAGTTTATAACGGTATCTTGATTTTGGCTAGAATTTTTTTATTGCATAATTCGTATCAAGAGATAATTCAACAGACACATGTAAAAATAATTTATAGATCGATGATTATTTACGGATCATTTTTGCACCGTATCTTTTTGCAATTGTTTTAGCATTCTTTACTTTTTTTGCATACATATCGTTCATTTGTTTTATAAGATTGAGAGTTTGATTATGCATCAAATCAAGATTTGGAATTACACAATGACCTCCAATATAGCCTGGAAACATTTTAGGCCTGTTTCCAAGAAGTTTGTGGATTTCATCTGAAAACAACCACATCTCATCATAATTAACCCCATGTTGGATTGCAATCATATTACTTATCTGCGCATAATTAATCAACCAACCAAGATATGACGTATCACAGATTATTTTTGCCAGCTCCAGTGTCACTGGATTTGTCATTTTTTGTGTCCTGACACCGCATTTTCGCATCAATTTTGAATATTCTTTTGACATTACCTTTGCTCCTGCTGTGTTTGATTCTACAGCGTAGAATTTGGTATAGCGTTTTAGATCATAAAGCATTCTTTTGTGCACTCCCCTTGTAGCACTATAGATGATCGGTATTGGTAGCTTCTCTTGTAGATTTTTTGTTGTATATGGGCTGATGGTGCTGTGTATAACTATTGATTTTGGTTCAAATTGCTCAAAAAGAGACTTGACATTTGTGGTAAATCGTTCATTGTATGGTATGCATATGTGTAAGAATCGGGTTTGTAGATCTCGATATTTTTTCAGTCCTGCATCATCAACAAGCTTTGGATTTATGTCGTAACCAATTGCAATTGTAGCCTTTGAAACGAGTTTTAGAATTGGATTACCAATTTCTCCTAGTCCAGCTATAACATCCTTTGTTTTCAATATTTCATTTAATCAGACCAGCACTAAATTAACCAAGCTGATGAATTATCTTAGTTTTGTATTTCCGTCAAGGTCTTTTGTGGCAAATATTCTATACCAGATTTCAAATGCAAGTAGCCCTAAGAATTTGTTTACATAATTTATATCGAGTTCTCTTTCGTCTATGTGTCTGGCAATCCAATTTGGATCAATCCAGCCGTCTTTGATAATATGAGCATTATGCAAGTACTCTTTGCATAAACGTTGGCCATGTGATTTCCACAAATTGATTGTATTAACGTTAAACCCAAGTTTTTCCTCCGATACCAAATGATTTGCGTTATACTTTGTTAAGAGCTTGCGTAGTAACAACTTTCCCACATTGTTTTTTGTATCATATTTGAATTGATTCGAAAATGGTACTATGTATGAGATTAGTTTTTGTGAGAGTAGTGGTGCAATAGATTGCACTCCAAAACCATCATGAAGCGACGAATTAACCAAGCTGAAGTTGTACAACAATTTACCATTATAGTCGGCCAGCAACACTTGATCCAGTCTAGATATTTTGTTATCAAAATATGGTAAAAGTAGTTTATAGATTGACTCCCAGACAAATGAGCATTTTTTACCAAATAATTTGTCTTGGTCCTGTACTCTGTCTCTTTCGTGACATTGAAGATATGCCTTGACTTTCTCTAATGGGGTGGATTTTTCATTTGTCAGATCAAGGAATTTTTTATATCTAAAAGTATAGCCTCCAAAAATTTCATCACCGCCATCACCTGAAGCCAGAAATTTTGAAAGCATCTTGGCCTTTTTTACAACATAATACCAATGCGTATCCCAGAATGGGAGTTTTATTAGACTAATGGCCTTTGGCAGTTCTTCGAGGTAGTTATTCAGCTCAACTATGTGATGATTTGCACCAAAATGTTCTGCAATTCTTGCAGCGGATGTAGTTTCATCTACGCTGTTTGCAAATTTTATTGATATTGCTTCAATTTCAATATTGGGAAGTGTTTTTCTCAAAAGTGCAATTACTAATGTAGAATCTACACCCCCGCTTAAAGCGATACAAATTTTTTTTGTATTTTTATCGATTTTATCTTTGATATAATCCTGAATTAGTTTTTCTATGTGATCAATTGACGGAACTGTAAAACTATTTACAAAATTACTACTATTCAATTTAGGTAAAAGTGGTTGTTGAGTAGGATCGTATCGTAATGTAAGAATATTAGTAATAGTAGATGGATTTAGTTGACCTATCTTATTTTCCACCACGACCAATTCCTCTAATAATTAACCCAGCTTTTCTTGCTGCAGGAATATCAATTATTCCTCTTGTATCCACAACAACTAGAGGTTTTGATTTAGAGCCAAGAAATGCAGGATCAATATGCTTGAATTCATCATGTGCCGTGATTAGAACGGCCGCATCTATATTCGAAATTGCTTCTGACAAGTTATTTTCTACAAGTATATTGAAAACCGACATTGATTTGAAATATGGATCATAGATTTTGATTTTTGTACCAGCTTCTAGTAGTTTTTTTATTACTGGTTCTGCTGGAGTTATTTGTATATCTTTTACATTAGGTTTGTAAGACACTCCTAGTATCAATACAGTACTCTTGCTTAGTTCTTTACCTATTGATTTTAATGAGTCTGAGATTAAATTCAAAACATGAGATGCCATACCGTCATTAATTTCCTGACTTAATGATACCATTCTCAGTAATCCATTACCAAGTAGTTTTGCAGAATGTAATATTTGAACTGAATTCGCAGGAAGACATGGTCCACCAACTCCAGGACCAGGATAATGGATTTGGAAGTTGTATTTCATATCTGCTGCTTCAAGGACTCTCATGATATCAATGTCAAGTTTTTCACATAATATAGCTAGTTCATTTATGAAGGCGATGTTAATGTATCTAAAAACATTAGTAGTTAGCTTAGCTGTATTTGCAGTTTTACAGTCAGGCATTTTAACAATTTCAACTG
>Ga0233424_10000318_pt1 | contig 64926 bp, 70 predicted proteins | sample Watercolumn_Towu_FD_181011 | JGI IMG/M metagenome (GOLD analysis project Ga0233424, IMG submission 181011) | Freshwater microbial communities from Lake Towuti, South Sulawesi, Indonesia - Watercolumn_Towuti2014_125_MG | ecosystem: Environmental > Aquatic > Freshwater > Lake | place: Indonesia... | reverse complement strand
TGCGCAACCGCCAGTGGCGCGACACGCTGGACACGGTGTACCAGCTGTTCCCGCGGCTGAAGGAGCGGCGCACGCAGCTGGCGGGCACGCTCTCCGGCGGCGAGCGGCAGATGCTGGCGGTGGGCCGCGCGCTGATGAGCAGCCCGAAGGTGCTGATGCTCGACGAACCGAGCCTGGGCCTGGCCCCGCTGATCGTGCGCGAGATCTTCAACATCATCGTGCGCCTGCGCGAGACCGGCGTGAGCATCCTGCTGATCGAGCAGAACGCCCGCGCAGCCCTCGAGGTGGCCGACTACGGCTACGTGCTCGAGACCGGCGCCATCGCGCTCGAGGGCCCGGCGGCGCAGCTCGCCAAGGACCCGCGCGTCATCGAAACCTACCTCGGCTCGGCGCACAAGACCGCCGCCTGATCGGAACGCCACTACCATGCCGCAATACCGTGCCCCGCTGGAGCGCATGCGCTTCGTGATCGAACAGGTGCTGGAAGCGCCGGCCGGCTGGACCGAGCTGCCGGCCTTCGCCGACATGGACGCCGACATCGCGCGCGAAGTGCTCGAGCAGGCGGCTCGGTTCGCGCAGGAGGTGATCGCGCCGCTCAACGGCCCGGCCGACCTGGAGGGCTGCCACTGGACGCCTGACGCTGTCACCACGCCCGCCGGCTTCCCCGCGGCCTACCAGGCCTTCGTGGAAGGCGGCTGGCCGGCCTTGGCCTGCGATCCCGAAGTCGGCGGCCAGGGGCTCCCGCAACTGATCAATGCCGCCTTGTTCGAGATGCTGTGCAGCGCCAACCACGCATGGGCGATGTACGGCGGCCTGCTGCACGGCGCCTACGAGGCGGTGAAGGCAGTCGCCGCGCCGGCGCTGCGCGAGCGCTACCTGCCCAAGCTGGTGAGCGGCGAGTGGCTGGCGACGATGAACCTGACCGAGCCGCATGCCGGCAGCGACCTCGGGCTGCTGCGCGCGAAGGCCGAGGTGGTCGACGGCGAGGCGGTCAACGGTGCCGCGGTGCGGGTCACCGGCCAGAAGATCTTCATCTCGGGCGGCGAGCACGACATGACGGACAACATCGTGCACCTGGTGCTGGCGCGCCTGCCCGATGCCGTGCCGGGCACCAAGGGCCTGTCGCTGTTCCTCGTGCCCAAGCAGCTGCCGGACGGCCGCCGCAACACGGTGTACTGCGACGGCATCGAGAAGAAGATGGGCATCAAGGGCAGCGCCACCTGCCAGATGCGCTTCGAACGTGCCGAAGGCTGGCTGCTGGGCAACCCCGGCAGCGGCCTGGCGACGATGTTCCTGATGATGAACGCCGCGCGGCTGCACGTCGGCATGCAGGGCGTGGGCCACCTCGAGGCGGCGACGCAGTACGCCACCGCTTATGCGCTCGAACGCACGCAGCTGCGCGCGCCGCGCAAGCCCGACGGCGCGCCTGTCGCACCAGCCGACGTGATCGCCTGGCACCCGGCGATGCGGCGCATCCTGCTGACGCTGCAGGCGCAATCCGAGGCCGCCCGCGTGGTCGCCTACTGGACCGCGCAGCTGCTCGACGAACACGAGCAGCACCCCGACGCCGGCCGCCGTGCCGCCGCGGGCGAGCTGGTCACGCTGCTGACGCCCATCGTCAAGGCCTTCCTGACCGACCTCGGCCACCGCGGCGCCGACGACGCGCTGGGCGTGCTCGGTGGCCACGGCTACGTGCACGAGTGGGGCATCGAGCAGCATGTGCGCGACAGCCGCATCGCGATGATCTACGAGGGCACCAACGAGATCCAGGCGATCGACCTGGTGATGCGCAAGGTGCTGGACGGCTCGGGCCGTCTCGACCGGCTGCTGGCCGCGTTCGAGGCCGAGGCGGCCGCGGCCGAAGCGGCCGATCCCGCCCTCGCCCCCTTTGCCGTGGCGCTGCGCGACCAGGCGGCGAAGGCGGTGCAGGCCCGCGCCGCGCTGCAGGCCGCGCGCGACCAGCACCCCGAGCAGGTGCTGCAGGTGGCGGACGACTTCCTGCCGGCGCTCGGCCACGCGCTGTTCACCTGGGCCTGGACACGGCTCGCCCGCAAGGCACCGGCGCATCCCGATGCCGCCGAAGGCCAACGGCTGCAGACGCTCGCGCGCTTCGGCATCGAGTGGATCCTGCCGGCGCAGCAATGGCGCTGGGACAGCGTGCTGCGCCACGACCGTGCCCTGCCCTGGGTGACCGCGTGACGCTGCAAGGAACCCGGCGATGAGCGGCAGCCGCTCTCAGCGCACCTGGTCGGAGGGCGTCCTGGCGACCAACATCGGCTACCACATCGCCCAGGCCGAGGTGACGACGATGCGGCTGTACTTCAGCCACATCGGCGAGCCGCTGGCCCTGCGGCCGGTGGAGTACTCGCTGCTGATGCTGCTGCTGGCGAACGACGAGATGACGCCGAAGCAGTTGTCGCAGGCCCTGGCGCTGCCCGCTCCCAGCCTGACGATGCTGGTGGACCGGCTGCACGAGCGTGGCCTGGTCGACCGCGTGCGCAGCGAGACCGACCGCCGCTCGCAGCGCGTGCTGCTGACGGCCGACGGCCGCCGCCTGGCGCTGCAGGCCAGCGAGCGCAGCCCGCAGATGGACGCCGAGCTCGACGGCGTGCTCTCGCAGGGCGAGCAGATGATGCTCACCGAGCTGCTGCTGAAGGTGGCGCGTCTCAGCGCCAAGGAGTGAGGATCAGACCGTCAGCAGGTGCTGGCGGTAGTAGATCAGTTCGTCGATCGACTCGTGGATGTCGGCCAGCGCGGTGTGCGCCTGCTGCTTCTTGAAGCCGTCGAGCACCTCGGGCTTCCAGCGCCGCGCCAGCTCCTTCAGCGTCGACACGTCGACGTTGCGATAGTGGAAGAAGGCTTCCAGCTTGGGCATGTAGCGCGCCATGAAGCGGCGGTCCTGGCAGATCGAATTGCCGCACATCGGCGACGCCCGGCCGCCGACGTACTGCCGCATGAAGGCCTGGATCTCGGCGGCCGCCTGCTCCTCGTCGATGGTCGACGCCTTGACACGCTCGGTGAGCCCGCTCTTGCCGTGCGTGCCCTTGTTCCAGGCGTCCATGCCGTCCAGCACCGCATCGCTCTGGTGCACCGCGATCACCGGGCCTTCGACCCGCACGGTGAGCTGCGCATCGGTGATCACCACGGCGATCTCGATGATGCGGTCGTTCATCGGATCGAGGCCGGTCATCTCCATGTCGATCCAGACCAGGTTCTGGTCGTGCTTGGCGAGGGTCGGGGGCTGGGTCATCGGGGTCGGCTCCATCGCCCGGATTGTCCCAGATGGGCGCACGGTCCGCGGGAAAGCCGTCATCGGCCCGCCGGGCGCATTCGGCGAGAATCGCCACATGCAACCGATTGCCGTCACGGGCCTCTTCGTCGCCGTCTTCGCAGCCGTGCTGCTGCTGCGGCTGTGGCTCAGCAGCCGGCAGATCCGCCACGTGGCCCAGCACCGCGCCGAGGTGCCGGCCCGTTTCAGCGGCACCGTGAGCCTGGCCTCGCATCGCCGGGCGGCCGACTACACGGTGGCGCGCCAGCGCTTCGAACTGGTCAACATCGCCTGGCAGGGCGCGGTGCTGATCGGCTGGACGCTGCTGGGCGGCCTGAACGCCCTGAACCAGGCGCTGCTCGAGACCGTGCAGCCGCGCTGGGGCGACCTGGCCTACGGCGTGGCGCTGCTGATGATCGCCAGCGCGATCTCGGCGGTGATCGAGTGGCCGCTGGAGGCCTGGCGCACCTTCCGCATCGAACAATCGTTCGGCTTCAACCGCATGACCTGGGGCCTGTGGTGGCGCGACCGCCTGGTGGGCGGCGTCGTGGGCCTGGCGGTCGGCGTGCCGCTGGCCGCGCTGGTGCTGTGGCTGATGAGCGCCGCCGGTGCCGCCTGGTGGCTGTGGACCTTCGCGGTGCTGGCCGGCTTCATGCTGCTGATGCAGGTGGTCTACCCGACCTGGATCGCGCCGCTGTTCAACCGCTTCCAGCCCCTGCCCGACGTTGCGCTGCGCCAGCGTGTCGAAGGGCTGATGCAGCGCTGCGGCTTCGAGTCGCAGGGCCTGTTCGTGATGGACGGCTCGAAGCGCTCGGCCCATGCCAACGCCTATTTCACCGGTTTCGGGCGCAGCAAGCGCGTGGTGTTCTTCGACACGCTGCTGAACAAGCTCGACGGCGAGGAGATCGAGGCGGTGCTGGCGCACGAACTCGGCCACTTCCGCCGCCACCACGTGAAGAAGCGGCTGTTCACCGGCCTGGCGGTGCTGCTGGCCGGGCTGGCGGTGGCCGCCTGGCTGCTGCAGCAGCCGGCGTTCTACCTCGGCCTGGGCGTCGCGCCGAACCTGCTGGTGCCCAACCACGCCGCCGGCCTGCTGCTGCTGATGTGGGTGGGCGGGCTGGCCGGTTTCTTCGTCACGCCGTGGACGGCGTCGGTGTCGCGCAAGCACGAGTTCGAGGCCGATGCCTATGCCGTGGCGCAGGGCCAGGCCGCGCCGCTGCAGCGCGCGCTGCTGAAGCTCTACGCCGACAACGCCTCGACGCTGACCCCCGACCCGCTGTACGTGCGCTTCATGTACTCGCACCCGCCGGCCGACCAGCGGCTCGCTGCACTCCCGGCGGCCGCCTGACGATGGGAGCCGCTCTGCAGACCGGACTCGTGCTGGCCGGCCACGGCCGCAACTGCGTCGTCGAACGCGACGACCGCACCACGGTGCTGTGCCAGTCGCGCGGCAAGCGCAGCGACTGCGTGGTCGGCGACCGCGTGCGCTGGCAGCCCACCGACGATGCCGGCACGCAGGGCGTGATCGAGGGCATCGAGCCGCGCCGCAACCTGCTCTACCGGCAGGACGCGATGCGCACCAAGTCGTTCGCCGCCAATCTCGACCGCCTGCTGGTGATGGTGGCCACCGATCCCACCTTCAGCGAAAGCCAGCTCAGCCGCGCGCTGGTGGCCGCCGAACAGGCCGGCATTCCCGCGACGCTGCTGCTGAACAAGGTCGACCTGGTCGAGGCCGCGCAGGTCGCGCGCCAGCGGCTGGCGCCCTACAAGGCGATGGGCTACCCGGTGGTCGAGGTGGCGCTGAAGGCCCGCCACGACACCGACACGCTGCGCCCCGACCGCGCCCGCGAACAACTCTGGCCGCTGTTGGAACACGGCAGCACGCTGGTGCTGGGCCCCTCGGGCACCGGCAAGAGCACGCTGGTCAACCTGCTGGTGCCGCATGCCGATGCGCAGGTGGGCGAGATCTCCACCGCGCTCAATTCGGGCCGCCACACCACCACGCACACCCGCTGGTACTGGCTCGACGACCGGCACGATGGCGCGCTGATCGATTCGCCCGGCTTCCAGGAATTCGGGCTGTACCACATCGAGGCGAAGGACCTGGCCCACTGGATGCCCGACGTGCGCGCGCACGCCGACGGCTGCCGCTTCGCCAACTGCATGCACGACCAGGAGCCGAACTGCGCGGTGCGCTCGGCGGTCAACCGCGGCGAGATCGCCGCCAGCCGCTACCGCATCTACCGCGAGCTCTGCGACGAGCTGGCGGCCAAGCGGGCCTGGTGAGCGCCGCCGGCCGGCCGTTCCTCACCCGAGGAGGTTGGCGACGCCGAGCAGCGCCAGCAGCATCATCCACAGCACCACCGAGCGCCACACCAGGCCGACCACCGAGCGCAGGTGCCCCACCTGCGGCGGCAGGCCGGGCGTGCTGGCCTCGGCACCGGCTTCCTCGGGCACGGCGCCGGCCTCGAAGGTGCGTGTGCGGTGCGGCATCAGTTCGGGGGCATGCTGACCGCCCAGCGCCACCGCCATCGCGCCGGCCGCCGACGCCAGCACGACGCCGTCGTTGCGGCTCAGCCACTGGTCGGCATAGTTGCGCCAGCAGTCGATCGCATCCTCGAAATTGCCGACCACGGCGAAGCCGGCGGCCGTCAGGCGCGACGGCAGGTGGTCGATGACCGCGAAGCTGCGCTGGGCCACCTGCATCAGGCGCTCGTTGGTCGGCGCATCGAGCATGCGGCTCTTGTAGCCCCAGTAGCGCGAGCTGAACTCGGCCAGGCGGTACAGCACCGCGCCGGTGGGGCCCAAGCCGAGCGCCGAGCTCAGCACGAACCAGAAGAACACGCCGAAGACATGGCGGTGCGCCGCCAGCAGCCCATGCTCGAGCACGTGGCGCAGCAGCTCGGTGCGTGGCAGTTCGCTGGCATCGAGGTTGCGCCAGGACTGCAGCAGCTCGCGCGCCCGGTCCTCGCGGCCCTGCTCCAGCGATTCACGGATGTCGGTGAAGTAGTGGCTGAACTGGCGGAAGCCCAGCGTCAGGTACAGCACCACCAGGTTCCAGCCCAGCGCCAGCACCACGCTGTAGTGGTTCAGCGCGACGAACACCAGCCCCACCAGCAGCGACGGACCGACCACCGTGACGGCCCAGACGACGACGGCATGGTGCTGCTGGCCGGCGTCGAAGTTGCGCCCGGTCCAGCGCGACCAGGTCACCAGCGCTTCATGGACCGGGTTGTGTTGGGGCAGCGGCCGCAGTTGTTCGATGACCAGGGCCAGCAGGACGGCGATGAAACTCATGCCGTCATGATATCTGGGGGCATCAGGCGCTGAGGAAACGGTAGAAGTTGCGCAGCATCGCCGCGGTGGCACCCCAGATGAAGTACTCGCGCTCCAGGCCGCGATGGCCGGTGCCGATCCACGGCATCGACAGGAACTCACGCGCCTGCTCGCCGAGCACGAAGCGGTGCCGGCGGTGGTGCGCCGGGTCCATCAGGAACGCCAGCGGCACCTCGAACGCCTCGTCGACCTCGAAGGGCTCGACCTTCAGCGGCGCGGCCGGGTCGACCAGCCCGACCACCGGCGTGACCACGTACGACGTCACCGTGGTGTAGACCGGCAGCGTGCCGAGCACCTGCACCGCCGAGGCGGGCAGGCCGACTTCTTCATGCGCCTCGCGCAGCGCCGTCGCCGTGACGTCGACGTCCTCCGGGTCGGCGCGGCCGCCGGGAAAGCTGACCTGCCCGGCATGGTCGTGCAGGTGGTCGGTGCGGCGGGTCAGCAGCACGTGCAGGCGGCCCTCGCGCTCCACCAGCGGCACCAGCACCGACGCGGGCGTGCGGTGGCGCGTCACGCCATCGAGCAGCGCCCGCCCGTCGCCGAGGAACTCGGGCTGCCACTCGGGCACCTGCTGGAAACGGCTTCGGATCGCCTCGGCCGCGAGCCGCTCGGCCGGCACCGCCGGCAGGTGGTCGTCATGCCCGATGACCGGCACGGCCTGGGGATCGCGGATCAGCGGGGGACGCCTCGACATGGCTCAAGCATAGGACGGGAACGACAAAGCCGCCCGGAGGCGGCTTTGTGGGGCGTGCATTGCGGGCGCTCGCGGCGCACCGCAAGGCCTCAGGCCAGCTTCTCCTTGATGCGGGCCGACTTGCCGCTGCGCGAACGCAGGTAGTACAGCTTGGCACGGCGGACGTCACCGCGGCGCTTGACCTGGATCGAGGCGATCAGCGGGCTGTACAGCTGGAACGTGCGCTCGACGCCTTCGCCGCTGGAGATCTTGCGGACGATGAAGTTCGAGTTCAGGCCGCGGTTGCGACGCGAGATCACGACGCCTTCGTAGGCCTGCACGCGCTTGCGGGTGCCTTCGACGACGTTGACGTTGACGATCACGGTGTCGCCGGGGGCGAACTCGGGAATGGTCTTGTTCAGGCGAGCAATTTCTTCTTGCTCGAGTTGCTGGATCAGGTCCATGGGGGCTCCAAGTGATCGTGCCGACGTCGTGGGTTGGAAGAGTGACCGACTCGAAACGAGACGGTCGGTAGACCCGGCAGAGGATCAAAGCCGAAGATTATAACCAGAACGCGCAGCGCCTGGTTCAGGTGCCCAGGTCGCGCAGGAATCGCTCGTCGTGTTTGTCCAGCCGGCCGGCGGCGCGGGCGGCGGCGATCAGGTCGGGCCGGCGCTCGGCGGTGAGCCGCAGCTGCTGCTCGCGGCGCCAGCGGGCGATGTGCGCATGGTGGCCGGACATCAACACGGGCGGCACCGCATCACCCTCCCACACCTCGGGACGGCTGTAGTGCGGGCAGTCGAGCAGGCCGTCGGAGAAGCTGTCCTGCTGGTGCGAGGCGGCATCGCCGAGCACGCCCGGCAGCAGCCGCGCCACCGCATCGACCAGCACCAGCGCCGGCAGTTCGCCGCCGGAGAGCACGAAGTCGCCGAGGCTGACTTCCTCGTCGACATGGCGGTCGATGAAACGCTGGTCGAGGCCTTCGTAGCGGCCGCAGACGAGCACGGCGCCGCTGCCCTGCGCCAGCCGTTCGACCCGGGCCTGCGTCAGCGGCGCTCCGGCCGGGCTGAACAGCAGCACGGGCGCGCGCCCGAGGCCGGCTTCGGCCCGCGCGGCCTGCGCGGCCTGCAGCGCGCGCTGCAGCGGCTCGCCCAGCATCACCATGCCGGGGCCGCCGCCGAACGGACGGTCGTCGCAGCGGCGGTAGTTGTCTTCGGTGAAATCGCGCAGCTGCCAGGCGTGCAGCGCGAGCCGGCCGTCGTCGTAGGCACGACGGGTCACGCCGATGCGCGTGAACGGCTCGAAGAGTTCGGGGAACAGCGTGAGAACGTCGAAGCGCACCGACGGTCTCAGTAGTCGAGGCCCCAATCGACCCGGATGCAGCGACCGGCGATGTCGACCGCATCGATGTACGCGGCGACGAACGGGATCAGTTGCTCCACCGGCTCGCCGTCGGCGCCTTCGCGTTCGACGCGGAGCACCGAATGGGCGCCGGTGTCGAGCAGGTCAGTCACCCGGCCCAGCGGCTGGTCCTCGCGGTTGACCACGTCCAGGCCGAGCAGGTCGACCCAGTAGTACTCGTCCTGGGCCGCGCTGGGAAAGCTGGACCGCGGGACGAAGATGCGCGCGCCTTTCAGCGCTTCGGCGGCATTGCGGTCGGCCACCTCGCGGGCCGTCGCGACGACCCCTTCACCGTGCTCCTTGGCACTGGTGATGCGCAGCAGGCCGGGAAACTGAAAGCCCTGTGGCAGCACGCGCTGCTCGGACGGCTTCAGGAACCAGCGCCGAGACGAGAACAATGCCTCGGGCTTGGCGGCATACGGGGCGACCTTCAGGCCACCCTTGATGCCCCAGGCATCGACGATGCGGGCGACTTCGACCGCATCGTCGGGCCAGGCGACCTCGTCATCCAGGGCCGGAGGCCGACGGTCGCCAGTGCTCATGCTCAGGCGGCGACAGCCGGCGCGGCGGCCAGCTTGGCCTGGGCCTGGCGGACCAGACGCGCGACGGTGGGCGACAGCTGGGCGCCGTTCTTGACCCAGTGCTCGACGCGGTCGAAAGCGACGCGCAGGTCTTCGGCCTGGCCGGCAGCGACCGGGTTGTAGAAACCCACGCGCTCCAGGAAGCGGCCATCACGGCGCTCGCGGCGGTCGGCTGCGACGATGTTGTAGAACGGACGCTTCTTGGAGCCACCGCGGGCCAGACGAATCACAACCATGTTGTTTCCTTGATGTTTCCCAAAGGGAGTTGCCCGATGAGGGAGGGGGCGATCGCCCGCACCAGGAGACACGGCTGGGCTTGCGGATCAGATGACGTAGCAGTTACGACGGCTCGGCCCCGTTAGATCGCGCTGCGTGCCCCGGCAAGCCGGGCGAACAGCCGTCGCCAGAACCGAGCATTATATAAACTCCGCGGCCGATCTGGACAACAAGTGCCCCAACCGATGCCACGCCACCGCTCGAAGACCGTCGCCACCTGGCTCGCCCTGCTGGGCGGCGGCCTCGGCCTGCACCTGTTCTACGTGCGCGGCTGGCGCTTCTGGGGCGGCTGGCTGCACCCGCTGCCCACGCTGCTGGGCGTGCTGGGCGTGCTGCGCATCCTCTCGAACGGCCAGGACGACGGGCTGGCGCCGCTGCTGATCCCGCTGGGCGGGCTGTCGCTGTCGGCGGCCATGCTGACGGGCATCGTCTTCGGCCTGACGCCGGACGAGCGCTGGCAGGCCCGCCACGGCAGCGGCCGCGCCAGCGGCTGGGCCGCGGTGTTCGGCGTGATCTTCTGCCTGTTGATCGGCGCCGGCGTGCTGATGAGCACGATCACCTACGGGCTGCAGCGCTACTTCGAGATCCAGGTGGAAGAGGCGCGGAAAATCAGCCAGTGAGCGGCCACCGCGGGGCGGCGCCGCGGTCAGTTGAAGAGCGCGTTGCTCAGGTGGAAGGCCAGCGCCGCCACCAGTGCCGAGGCCGGGATCGTGAAGAGCCACGCCCAGACGATGTTGCCGGCGATGCCCCAGCGCACCGAGGCGGCGCGCTGCGTCGAGCCGACGCCGACGATGGCGCCGGTGATGGTGTGCGTGGTGGACACCGGCACGCCCAGCGCGGTGGCGATGAACAGGGTCACCGCGCCGCCGGTCTCGGCGCAGAAGCCGCCCGCCGGCTTGAGCTTGGTGATCTTCTGGCCCATCGTCTTGACGATGCGCCAGCCGCCGAACATCGTGCCCGCGCCGATCGCCAGGTAACACGACCAGATCACCCAGGTGGGCGGCAGCGAGGCCGTGGCCGAGGCGTCGCCGGCGGCGATCAGCAGCATCCAGATGATGCCGATGGTCTTCTGCGCGTCGTTGCCGCCATGGCCCAGGCTGTACAGGCCGGCCGAGACCAGCTGCAGCCGCCGGAACCAGCCGTCCACGCGCAGCGGCGATGCGCCACGGCAGATCCAGGCCAGCAGCACCATCATCAGCGAGCCGAACACGTAGCCCAGCAGCGGCGAGACGAAGATGAACAGGATGGTCTTCGTCAGCCCGGACCAGATCAGCACCGAGGGGCCCGCCTTGGCCAGCGCCGCGCCGACGATGCCGCCGATCAGCGCGTGCGACGAGCTCGACGGGATGCCGTACCACCAGGTGATCAGGTTCCAGGCGATGGCGCCGATCAGCGCACCGAACACCACGTGGTGGTCGATGACGCTGGCATCCACCGTGCCGCGGCCCACCGTGGCCGCCACCTTGAGCTGGAAGATGAAGATCGCCAGCACGTTGAAGAACGCGGCGAACAGGATCGCCTGCTGCGGCTTCAGCACGCCGGTGGACACGACCGTGGCGATGGAGTTCGCCGCGTCGTGGAAGCCGTTCATGAAGTCGAACGCGAGGGCCAGCACCACCAGCAGTGCGACCACGCCGAAACTGATGTGGACCGGATCCATGGAACAGGAACCCGGCGGGATCAGGAGTTCTCGAGGACGATGCCCTCGATGAGATTGGCGACGTCCTCGCAACGGTCGGAGATCGACTCGAGCATCTCGTAGATCGCCTTCAGCTTGATCAGCTCGCGCACGTCGGGCTGCTCGCGGAACAGCTTGGACATCGCCGCGCGCATCACCTTGTCGGCGTCGGACTCGAGCTTGTCGATCTCCTCGCAGCTCTTCAGCGCCGCCGCGTGGGCAGTGGGCTTGGAGAGCTTGGGCAGCAGCGACACCGCGTGCTGCACGCGTTCACAGCAGCGCGCCGACAGGTCGCCGAGCGACAGCACCTCTTCGGTCATGCGCTGCACGTCGTAGAGCTGCATCGTCTCGCTGGCGTCCTGCAGCAGGTCGACGATGTCGTCCATCGAGTTGATCAGCGAGTGGATCTGCTCGCGGTCGAGCGGCGTGATGAACGTCTTGTGCAGCAGCCGGTTCACCTCGGCGGTGATCTTGTCGGCGGCATGTTCGGCGTCGTCCACCGCCTTGGCATAGCGTTCGCGCTGATGGATGTCGTTGTAGTTCTGGATCATCAGCATGAAGGCGCGGGCACCTTCGACGATCTGCTCTGCGTGCGCATCGAACAGCTCGAAGAAGTTGCCTTCACGAGGCAGCAGCTTGCCGAACAGCATGGGGGCTCCGGGGGAAACGGGCGCAGCGCTGGCGAAGCGGCGCCAAAGGGGCGAAAGGGCGAAAGGAGGCGCGACGTCCCGTCGAAACTGTCACGGACGCGTCATGAATTTGAAACGGGCGGGAGTGTACGTCAGCCCCGGAAGATGAAGTAGACCGCCCCCACCAGGCACAGCCCCGCCCAGACAAAATCCCAACGGAACGATTGCCCCATGAAGAACAGCGAAAAGGGCACGAACACGCCCAGCGTGATCACTTCCTGGGTGATCTTCAGCTGCGCCAGCGTGACGCCATTCGCATAGCCGATGCGGTTGGCCGGCACCTGCAGCAGGTACTCGAACAGCGCGATGCCCCAGCTCAGCACCGCCGCCACCAGCCAGGTGTGATCGCCCGGGCGCTTCAGATGCCCGTACCACGCGAAGGTCATGAAGACATTGGAGCCGATCAGCAGCGCGATCGTCTGCCACGGCACCGGCAGCGGCCAATTCACAGGTCGTCCTCCCGTTCGATGCCTTGATGCTGCGCCAGCTCGGCAGCATGCGCCGGCAAGTCGGGAACGCCCGGCCATGTCAGTGAAGGCCGCAATTCGAGCAGCGGCAGCAGCACGAAGGCCCGCTCGGCCAGGCGCGGGTGCGGGATCACCAGCCGCTCGCTGTCCAGGTGCAGGTCGCCGTAGAGCAGCAGGTCCAGGTCGAGCGTGCGCGGTGCATTGCGGTAGGGCCGCTCGCGGCCGTGCTGCAGCTCGATGGCCTGCAGCGCGTCCAGCAGCGCCAGCGGCGCCAGCGCGGTCTGCACCTCGGCGACGCCGTTGACGTAATCGGGCCCGGTCGACTCGACCGGCCGGCTGCGGTACCACGACGAGCGGCGCTGCCAGCGGGTCTCGGGCAATGCCGCGATCGCGGCGCAGGCCGCCTCGAGCGTCGCGTGCGCGTCCCCCAGGTTGGCCCCCAGCGCGAGGTAGGCGGTGTGCATCCGGCCGTGGGGATCCGTCAATGCACCGAGGGCCCGTCGCCGGCCTCCCCGGACGGACCGTCGCCGGCCGGCTTGCGCCGCCGCCGGCGCCGCTTGGCCGCCGGCGCGGCCGTGCCGCGGGCCGACTCGTCGCGCCGCAGCGCGGCCAGCAGGTCGGCACGCCGGTCGTCGTCGGCGAGCGAGAAGTCCTCCCACCACTGCGCCAGCTCGGTCGGTACCTCGCCGCCGTCGGCCCGCAGGCGCAGGAAGTCGAAGCCCGCGCGGAAGCGCGGCTGGGCCACCAGCGAGGCGGTGCTGCTGGGCGTGCGGCGCTCGAAGCGCGGCTGCATCATCCAGATGTCGCGCATGTCGGCGGCCAGCTTGCCGCGCCCGGAGATGTCGCCCACCCGTTCGTCGAAGGCCAGGTCGATCGCCGTCTGCAGCGCCTGGATCGTCGGCTCGCCCTCGGCCTTGCGGGCCTCCCAGTGGCGCAGCACGTCGTGCCACAGCATGCAGGCCAGCATGAAACTCGGCGCCACCGGCTTGCCTTCGTTGACGCGGCGGTCGGTGTCGGCCAGCGCCATCTGGATGAACTTCTCGCGGCCGTCGTGGCGGTGCGCGTCGTTCAGCACGGCGTCGAGCAGCGGGAACACGCCCTCGTGCAGGCCCTGCTTGCGCAGCTCCTCCAGGCTGGCCAGGGCATGGCCGGTCTGCAGCAGCTTGATCATCTCGTCGAACATGCGCGAGGCCGGCACGTTGCGCAGCAGGTCGGCCATTTTCTGGATCGGCGCGCGGGTCTTCGGGTCGATCTCGAAGCCCAGCTTGGCGGCGAAGCGCACCACGCGGATGATGCGCACCGGGTCCTCGCGGTAGCGCGTCGGCGGGTCGCCGATCATGCGCAGCGTGCGCTTCTTCGCGTCGGCAATGCCCTTGTGGTAGTCGATCACCAGCTCGCGGCTCGGGTCGTAGTACAGCGCGTTGACGGTGAAGTCGCGCCGCGCGGCATCCTCCTCCTGGGGGCCCCAGACGTTGTCGCGCAGCACCCGGCCCTCGGCATCGACGACGTGGCTCTTGCCGTCGAGCTCGCGCTTCGAGGTCTTCTCGTTGCCGGCCACCTGTTCGGCAGCACTGGCGTCGAGGTAGGCACGGAAGGTCGAGACCTCGATCACCTCGTGTTCGCGGCCACGGCCGAACACCACGTGCACCAGCTGGAAACGCCGACCGATCACGAAGGCACGCCGGAACAGCCCCTTGACCTGCTGCGGCGTGGCATTGGTGGCGACGTCGAAGTCCTTCGGCCGGTGGCCCAGCAGCAGGTCGCGCACCGCGCCGCCCACGATGTAGGCCTCGTAGCCGGCTTCCTGCAGCGTCTTGACGACGCGGATGGCCGGTTCGTCGACCAGCGAGCGGTCGATCTTGTGCTCGCTCTGCGGCACCTCGACGCGCTGGCCGAACTTCGGCGCCGCCTTGGCCGCCCGTTTCGGGCGCGCGCCCTCTTCGTCGGGAGCAGCCTTGCCGAGCAGCTTGTGGATGAGTTTCTTGATCATGGAGCAGGTGAGAACAGGCGCAGCACACGCCAGCCGCGTTCGGTGGCGATCGCCTCGAGCGCGGGGCTGGGGTTGGTCGCGACGGCGTCGGTGGCCAGCTCCAGCAGCGGCAGGTCGTTGGGGGAGTCGCTGTAGACGCTGATGCGTTCGAAGTCGCCGAGGCGGTGGCCCAGGCCGTGCAGCCATTCGTGCACCCGCACCACCTTGCCGGCCTGGAACGTCGGCGTGCCGGAGATGCGGCCAGTGTAGCGGCCGTCCGGCGTGCGCTCGAGCCGCACCGCCAGCAGGTGCGGCACACCGAAGGCCTCGGCGATCGGCGCGGTGACAAATTCGTTGGTGGCGGTGACGATGGCCACCAGGTCGCCGCGCGCCTGGTGGTCGCGCACCAGGTCCAGCGCCTGCGGGTGCAACTGCGGGCGCAGGACGTCCTGCAGGTAGCGCTCGCGCAGGGCCAGCGCGTCGGCCAGCGGGCGGTCGCGCCAGCCCGAGGTGGCGAACGCGACGTACTCGTCCTGGTCGAGGTGGCCCTCGAGGTACTGGCGGTAGAAGCCGTCGTTGCGCTGGCGGAACTGCTCGCCGTCGGCCCAGCCCTGCGCCACCAGGAACGAGCCGAAGGCGTGGTCGGAGTCGATCGGCAGCAGCGTGCCGTCGAGGTCGAACAGGCAGAGGTTGCGGGTCGCCGTCATGCGGCGCCCTCGCCGGCTTCCTGTGCGAGCATCTGCTTGAGCAGCGGCACCGTGACGGCGCGCTTGAAAGAAAGGGAGAACTGGTCCAGGCGGTCGAGCAGGTCCATCAGGTGACTCAGGTTGCGGGCGTGGCGGGTGAGCAGGTAGCCCAGGACGTCGTCATTGAGCAGGATGCCGCGGCGTTCGGCCTCGCGGCGCAGCAGCGCGCGCACCTCGTCCTCGGTGGGCGGCACCAGCCGGTAGACCAGGCCCCAGCCGAGGCGGCTGCGCAGGTCGTCGCGCAGCGGCAGGTCCACCGGCGGTGCGGCGGCCGCGGCGATCACCGGCAGGCCCAGCGAGGCCGCCTCGACGAACAGCATGAAGGCAGCGTGCTGGCGGGTCGCGTCGTAGTCCTCGCAGCGGTCGAGCAGGATCACCCGCACGCCCTCGTCGAGGCGCCACGGCAGCGGCGTGGTGGCATCGAACGCGGCGACGCGCTGCCCCTGCGCCTGCTGGTGCGCTGCCACGGCGTGCAGCAGGTGGGTCTTGCCGGTGCCGCTGGGGCCCCACAACAGCACCGGCGCGGCAGGCGTCGGATGGCGCAACGCCTCGAGCACCTGCGGCCACTGGTCGTTGGCGCCGGGCACGAAGTTGTCGAAACGCTGGGGGGCGGCGGTGCCGAGGGAGAGCGGAAGCTGCTGCATCACGCCACCCGGACCGGAACGGGAACACGCGGACTCATGGCGGCCCGGATTCTAGGAGCCTGCCGGCCCCCGCCGCCCGAAGGCCCGCACTCAGTGCCAACGCGGCACGCCGCCGGCGCGCAACTCGGCCAGTTTTTCGGAGATGTCGGCCCGATCGGCCACGGTGCCGGCGTGCCGCAGGTAGGCCGCCAGGTCGTCGATCGCTTCGCGCACCTGGCCCAGTTCCGCATAGGTCAGTCCGCGGTCGCGGCGCCAGTCCCAATCCTGCGGCTGCAGCACCACCAGGCGCTGCTGCACGGCCAGCAGGCGTGGCCAGTCGTCGGCCTGGCGGTGGATGGCCTCGAGGTTGCGCAGCATGCGCGCGACGATCTCGCGCGGCGGCGCCGACGCGAGGAAGTTCGGCAGCAGGTCCATGCCCAGCCCCGGCCGGCCCTCGATGCCGAGCACCTGGGCCAGGTAGGGCTCCAGCCGTTCCTCGAGGGATTCGCGACTGAGCGACTGGCCGGTCATCGGGTCGATCAATGCATCGCCCTGCGGCAGCCGCAGCTTGACCAGGAAATGCCCCGGGAACGACACGCCGCTGGCATCGAGGCCGATGCGGTGGGCAAACTCGGCGTACAGCACCCCCAGCGTGATCGGGATGCCCTGGCGTGTCAGCAGCACGCGGTGGAGGTAGCTGTTGTCCGCGCTGTAGTAGTCGTTGAGGTTGCCGGAGAAGCCCAGCTCCTCGAAAAAGAAGCGGTGCAGCAGGCGCACCTTGTGCAGCATGCCGGCGTCGGCCGGCAGGCGCGCGGCCAGCCGCACCGACAGGGTGTCCACCTCGGCCAGCAGGTTCTGCAGGTCGAGCTCGGGGTATTCGTCCTGGCCGATCGACGCCGCGGCCTCGAGCAGCGGAAAGCGCTGGTCCTCGGCCACCAGCAATGCGAAGTAGTCCAGCGAAGAGGCTGCCGTCCATTGCATGGCCGCAGTGTAGGCCGATCGCATGCCGGGCGCCGCCAAGGCCATGACCGCATCGTCGCGAAGGACAACGGCGCGTCAGGCGCGGCGACCGAACTGACGCAGCGACACGCCGGCGACCGTCAGCGCGGCGAAGTACAGCCCGCCTGCGCCGGCCAGCGCCGCGGCCAGCATCAGCACGCGCTCGCCGGGGTGGGCCCGCAACGCGACCCAGTCCCAGTGCTGCGCCGCGAAGGCCAGCGCGGCCCCCATCACGGCACTCGCCGCGGCCACGCGCAACAGGAAACCGGCCCAGCCGGCGCTCGGCCGGTAGCTGCCGCGTCGCACCAGCCCGCGCAGCAGCCAGCCCGCGTTGACGAGGGCGGCCAGCCCGATCGACAGCGCCAGCCCGGCATGCCCGAGCCACGGCACGAGCACCACGTTCATCAGCTGCGTCAGCACCAGCACCGCGATCGAGATGCGCACCGGCGTGCGGATGTCCTGCTGCGCGTAGAACCCCGGCGCCAGGACCTTGATCGCGACCAGCCCGAGCAGCCCGGCGCCATAGCCCATCAGCGCCCGCACCGTCTGCTGCACGTCGACACCGTTGAAGCGGCCGTAGTGGTACAGCACCGCCACCAGCGGCTCGGGAAACACCAGCAGCGCCACCGCACACGGCAGCGACAACAGCACCACCAGCCGCAGGCCCCAGTCGAGCAGGGCCGAATACCGGTCGCCCTGGTCGGCGGCGCGCGCCGCCGACAGCTGTGGCAGCAGCACCACGCCGAGCGCGACGCCGAGCAGCGCGGTGGGGAACTCCATCAGCCGGTCGGCATAGGTGAGCCACGACACCGAGCCGGCCTGCAGGTGCGAGGCGATCTGCGTGTTGACCAAGAGCGACAACTGCGCCACCGAGACGCCGAGCACCGCCGGCGCCATCTGGCGCAGGATGCGGCGCACGCCATCGTTGGCGAGCGCGGCTTTCAAGCCGGCCGGCGTGACGGCGATGCGCGGCAGCAGGCCGAGCCGCGCCAGCGCCGGCACCTGCACCGCCAACTGCAGCACGCCGCCGACCATCACGCCCGCGGCCAGCGCGAGCACCGGCTGCACGCCCTGGCGGCCGAACCACGGCGCGAGCCACCAGGCCGCGCCGATGACGCTGAGGTTCAGCAGCACCGGCGTGGCCGCCGGCACCGCGAAACGCTTCCACGTGTTGAGGATGCCGGCCGACAGCGCCACCAGCGACATGCAGCCGATGTACGGGAACATCCAGCGGGTCATCTGCACCGCGGCATCGAAGCCGTCCGGCGGCAGGCCGGAGGCCATCAGCCAGACCAGCAGCGGCGCGGCCACCACCCCGATCACGCAGACGGCCAGCAGCACCCAGGCCAGCGCGGTGGCCACCGCACCGACCAGCCGGTGCGTCGACGCGTCGCCGTGCGTGGCCCGGTGGCCGGCGAGGATCGGCACGAAGGCCTGCGAGAACGCGCCTTCGGCGAACAGCCGGCGCAGCAGGTTCGGGATGCGGAACGCCACCTGGTACGCATCGGTCCAGGTGCTGGCCCCGAAGGCCGCGGCGATCAGCTGCTCCCGCACCAGGCCGGTGATGCGCGACAGCAGGGTCAGCAAGGAGACGGTCGAGGCGGCGCGCAGCAGGTTCATGGACGGGCGGGGAGCGAGGGCGCGCGATTATCCGGGCTGGGGGTGTCAGGCCAGGCCCTGTGGCACAGGCTGTTGACAACGCCGATGCCGTGCTACACTAGCCGGCTTTCCCCCTTTCCGAATCTGCCGCTTCACGCGGGGACGGACCCCCTGGCAGCCCGCGCTGCCCTGCCGGGCGCCCCGCGGAAGTGGCAAGCAAACATCAAGGCAACACAGCATGGCCACCGGAAAACTCAAGAAGCGTACCGTCCGCATCGCCTCGGGCCGCAAGCGCGCCCGCCAGGACGTCAAGCTCAACGCCCACAACACCTCGCTGCGCTCGGAGTTCCGTACCGCGGTGAAGGGTGTGCTGAAGGCCGTCGCCACGGGCGACAAGTCGAAGGCTTCGGACACCTTCAAGTCCGCCCAGAAGGTGATCGACTCGATCGCCGACAAGGGCATCTTCCACAAGAACAAGGCCGCTCGCCTGAAGAGCCGCCTGTCGGCCAAGGTCAAGGCCCTGGCCGTTCCGGCCGCTGCCTGAAGCTGCCGTCGATTCGGAAGTAAGGGATGCGAAGGCCCGCGCAAGCGGGCCTTCTGCCGTAGTGAGGGGCCCGCGTCAGCGGGCCTTTTGCTTTTGGCCGGCGCTCCAGGCGCCACGGGTTCTCCCCGGGACTCAGCCGCACCAGGCATGTGGATTGCCGAAGGCGCGGCACCCACCCAGGAGAACACCATGAACATTCGCCTCGCCCGTACCGCTCTCGCCTGCGTCGCCACCGGTCTCTTGATGTCCGCGTGCGGCGGCGGCGACGATGACCTCGCCGACCGCACCAACACCGCCGACCCGCAGCTGCGCCTGATCCACGCCTCCGCGGCCTCCCCGGCCGTCACGCTGTACCGCAACGGCACCGCCGACTCGTCGAACATCTCGTACAAGGGCTTCTCGAGCTACCACGGCACGACGTTCGGCAGCAACGCCCTGGTGCTGCGGCCGGCCTCGTCGAGCAGCACCGACCTCGCCAGCGCCACCATCGATGCCCAGCGCGGCCGCAAGTACACCGCGATCGCGGTGCCGGACAACACCGTCGGCGCCCAGCTGCTCGTGATCGACGACCCGTTCGAGAAGCCGGTCGGCAACGACCAGGCGCGCGTGCGCTGGGTCAACGCGTCGAGCAACGCGAACTCGGTGGATGTCTACGTGACCGCGCCGAACACCGACCTGGCGACGGTCCAGCCGAATTTCTCGGGCCTGCAGTTCCGCACCGCCCTGCCGGCCTCCGGCAACAATGCCGTGCAGTTCACCGACGGCAACTACCAGATCCGCGTCACGACGGCCGGCACCAAGACCGTGATCTTCAACAACACGGTGGCGCTGGCGAAGAACGATGACGTGGTGATGATCACCGCGCCGAGCGATGCGGTCGGCCTGGCGGCCAACGACATCCGCGTGCTGGTGGTGAAGGCGGACAGCACCACGAACACGGCCACCGAACTGGCCAACCAGTAACCGCACGACCGCACGTGACAACGCCCCGGGCGATGGCCGCCCGGGGCGTTGTCGCGCCTGAGGTCGGCGCGGCGGGTCAGTGCACGTCGCGCGCCGGCGCCAGCGACGCGGTGCCGCGTTGCGACGACGGGCGCTGCAGCCGCTCGACCTCGGCGGCGAACGCCGGGCCGCTGCGCAGGCGCTGGTAGGCAGCGAGCTTGGCCTGGTAGCCGGCACTCAGGGTGTCGGCCTCGCCGGTCTCGCCAAGGCCGGCGCGCTGCCACAGGTGCAGGTCGGCCAGCACTTCGGCACGGCTCACGGGCGCACCGGCGACGGCGACGTCGCGGGTCATGGCGATCTCGCCGTTGTCGGCATGGGCGGCACCGGCGGCGAGGACGACGGCGGCGGCAAGGAGGGCAGCGCGAACGGTGGACATCAGAGGATCCTTTCTGTTTCGGGGAATGAGGACCTCAGTGTCCGGCGCGGCTGGCGCGCGGTCAGTGCGTTTGCGCACCGTTCGGTACAAGGGGTGGCAGCGGCGCCGGCAGGCAGTACACCCGCAGCGGCGCGCTGCGCCCACGCACCTCGATCTCGGTCGCCGGCGGATCGGGCCACCGCGTGCCCGCCCGCGCCGCGACCTCGGCCGAGACGACCAGGCGGGCCTGCGCGGCCTTGCTGTGCTCCTGCAGGCGGCTGGCCGTGTTGACCACCTCGCCGACCGCGGTGAACGTGGTGGTGTCGCCCCAGCCCACCTCGGCCAGCACCACCGGTCCGGCATGCAGCCCCATGCCGAACTCGAGCGGATGGTCGAACTGGTGCCGGAACTCGGCCTGCCAGGCCTGCAGCCGCTGCTCGATCAGCCAGGCCGCGTGCAGCGCCCGGCGGCAGCCCTCGTCCAGCGGGCCGTCCAGGCCGAACAGCGCCATCACGCTGTCGCCGATGTACTGGTTGGGCAGGCCCCCCGCCTCGCGCACTGCCGCGCCCACCAGGGCGAAGTAGCGCTCGAGCAGGTAGACCAGGTCGAACGGCCACTGCCGCTCGGCCAGCCCGGACCAGCGCCGCAGGTCGACGAACAGCACGGCCACCGCCTGCTCCCGACCTCTCGAGGGCACCGCCCCCGCCGCCGGCCGCGGCACGAACAAGGGCTCGACCCACAGCTCGCCGCGGGGCCGCAGCTGGCAGGCCAGCCGCACGCCGGCGGGCGCGTTGACCCGCTGCAGCGTCAGCCACTCGTCACGGCGAGGCGGCGGCACGTGGGCGGCCGGCCCGGCCACGCGCACCCGGCAGGTCGAGCAACGGGCCCGCCCGCCACACCGCGACAGGTGGGCGATGCCATGCGCCTGGCTGGCCTCCAGCACGCTCCAGCCCCGGGGCACCTGCAGGGTGCGGGCGGGATAGTGCAGCGTCACCGCAGCGGCCCCGCTCCAGCGATGGCGTCGTTGCCAGGCCCAGCGGGCGAGCAGCAACGCCACCAGCAGGCCCACATAGCCCCAGCGCAGCCCGTCGCCGAGCTGCGCCACCGCGGCAGCCTCGGCCGGCCCGACGCTCACGCCGGGATCCACCGGCCGCTCCACGACACGGTGCCCCATCGCAGCGAAGCCGAGCAGCGCCAGCAACGGTGGCTGGAGCGCGGCCGCCGCCAGGGCCGGCAGCGCCCGTTGCCAACCGTCGCGGTGACGCCAGGCGAGGTGCAGGCCGAGACAGCCATGCACCCAGGCGAGCGTCAGCAGGCCGGTCTGGCGCACCACGCCGTCGGGGTTCCACAGCGCCGGCACCACGCGGGCATACGGCGACTCGATGCCGTACAGCAGGTCGGCGCCGCGCGTGCCGGCCCAGTGCAGCGCCAGCAACCAGGGCAACGCCACCCCGCTGCCCAGGCGCAGCCATTCCAGGGCGCCGGCCGGCAGGCGCCGCCGCTGCCACCACGCCAGGCCGGTGAGCAGGAGGTGACCGCCGAGCGCACCGTACAGCAGCGCGGTGCCCGCCGCGCTGTGCCACACGCCATGCAGCAGTCGGCGCGCCTGTTCCGCGGCCTCGAGCGACCACAGCCCGAGCGCGTGGTTCAGCAGGTGGCTGGTCACGTAGGCCATCAGGGCAAGGCCGGAGGCAAGGCGCAGCGTGCGCGCGGTGGCCAGTGGTCGGGGCGGCATCCGGGACGGGACGGAGGACAAGGCCGGGGGGTGGCAATAATCGGCGCCCCAGTATGCCCAAGCCCATGCCTTCGCCGATGGAACGCTCCAGTCTCGCGCTGCGCGGCATCGCGCTTTTCGACGGGCTGTCCGAAGACCGGCTGACCGCCCTCGCCCAGGCCTGCGAATGGCACGTGCTGCCGGCGCACCACGCGCTGCTGACGCCGGTGCGCGACGATGGCGCGGTGCACTGCCTGGTCAGCGGCAGCGTGCGCGTGACGACCTTTGCCGCCAACGGCCGCCAGGTCACGTTCCGCGACTGCCAGCCCGGCGAACACCTCGGCGACCTGGCGGCGATCGACGGCCGGCCCCGCTCGGCCGAGGCGGTGACGCTGGTCCCGAGCGTGGTCGCGTCGCTGTCGCGGGCCACCTTCCTGGCACTGCTGCAGCAGGAACCGGTGGTCGCCCTGCGCGTGATGCAGGGCCTGGCCGGCCTGGTGCGGGCCCTCACCGAACGGGTGGTGGAGCTCAGCACGCAGGGTGTGCAGCAGCGGCTGCAGCGCGAACTGCTGCGGCGCGCCCACGAGGCCGGCGTGCAGCCGGACGGCCGCGCCCGGCTCGACCCGGCGCCCCGCCACGCCGACCTGGCGGCCCAGGTCAGCACCTACCGCGAACAGGTCTCGCGGGAACTGGGCACGCTGACCCGCGACGGCCTCGTCACGAAGGAGGGCCGGGCCTGGTCCATCGACGTGGCCGCGCTGGCGCGCAGGCTCGCATCGTCCGGGTGAGCGGCCCCACCGCGGCGGGCACGAAAAAGCGCCCTCGCACGTCCATGCGAAGGCGCTGGGATGCCATGGTGCCGGCTTTCGGAATCGAACCGAAGACCTTCCGCTTACAAGGCGGGTGCTCTACCAACTGAGCTAAGCCGGCAACGCGCGGCGCCATTCTAGGCGCCGCACCGGGGGGTCACTTGATGCGCTTGAGCGACGGGCGACCGCCGCCGGCCGGCGGCGTGCTGGGGGGGGTGTCCTCGGGCGACGGTGCCGCCGCCGCGGGGGCACTGTCTTCCGGCGCCTTGGCCAGGCGCAGGCCACCGCCTGCCGCCTCGGGGGCCGCCGGCGCCGCGGCCGGCGACTGCGCCGTCTCGGTGGGCACCGGGAAGGCCATGCCCTGGCCGTTCTCGCGCGCGTAGATCGCGATCACGTGGTCGACCGGCACGTTGATCTCGCGCGCGACACCGCCGAAGCGGGCCTTGAACTCGATCGCGTCGTTGCCCAGCCGCAGGCCGCTCGTCGCCTCGAACCCCACGTTCAGCACGATCTCCTGGTTCTTCACGTATTCCATCGGCACCTGCACCGTCGCGTCGACGAAGACGGCGACGTAGGGCGTGAAGCCGTTGTCCGTGCACCACTCGTGCAGCGCGCGGATCAGGTAGGGACGGGTCGAACTGCCCTGGGAGTCGGGCGTCGAGGGCGGTGTGGGAGCGGTGGCCATGCGGTGGGGGAACGGGGACGGAGGACGTCGTGCTTACTTGCGCATCACCTTCTCGGAGGGCGTCAGCGCTTCGATGTAGGCAGGGCGCGAGAAGATCCGTTCAGCATACTTGAGCAGCAGCGCGGCGTTCTTGGACAGGTCGATGCCGTAGTAATCGAGGCGCCACAGCAGCGGCGCGATCGCGACGTCGAGCATCGAGAAGTCGTCGCCGAGCATGTACTTGTTCTTCTGGAAGATCGGCGCGAGCTGCGTGAGGCGGTCGCGGATCTGCGAACGGGCACGCTCGAGCTGCTTGTCGTTCGGCTTCACGCCGCCCCGGCCTTCGAGCGTGTTGACGTGCGTGAACAGTTCCTTCTCGAAGTTGAACAGGAACAGCCGCACGCGCGCACGCGCCACCGGGTCGCCCGGCATCAGCTGCGGATGCGGGAAGCGCTCGTCGATGTACTCGTTGATGATGTGCGATTCGTACAGGATCAGGTCCCGCTCGACGAGGATCGGCACCTCGTTGTACGGGTTCATCAGCGCGATGTCCTCGGGCTTGGCGAACAGGTCGACATCGCGGATCTCGAAGTCCATGCCCTTCTCGAACAGGACGAAACGGCAGCGATGCGAATACGGACACGTGGTCCCGGAGTAAAGCACCATCATGGCGGGGGTACTCCTCAACTGAATCTGGAGTGGAAAAAAGAACAGCGCGCAGGCGCCGGAAAGCGCTGCGCGCAAGGAACCGGCCGGGGATCACCCGGCACGGCGATGCAGATCGGTTACTTCACGTCTTTCCAGTACGCCGCGTTCAAGCGCCACGCAATGACCATGAAAACCGCCAGGAAAAGCAGCACCCAGACACCCAGGCGAACGCGCAGGCCCTGGGCCGGCTCGCCCATCCATTGCAGGTAGGCGACCAGGTCGCCCACCGCGTTGTCGTACTCCTGCGCGCTCAGCGTGCCCGGGGTGACTTGCTCGAAGCCCTTGAAGACATGCGCGACCTTGTGTTCGTCGTGCGGGTCCTTTTGCTCCTCGAACACCGCCCGGCGCACGCCCTGCAGCTGCCACAGCGCATGCGGCATCGCGACGCTGGGGAACGCCAGGTTGTTCCAGCCGGTGGCCTTGGTGTTGTCCTGGTAGTAGGTGCGCAGGTAGGTGTACAGGTAGTCGGCGCCGGTGAAGCCCGCGCCGGCGCGCGAGCGCGCGATGACGGTCAGGTCGGGCGGCGTCGCGCCGAACCAGTCCTTGGCCTGCTTCGGGTCGATCGAGGCCTTCATCACGTCACCGACCTTCGCGCCGGTGAACAGCAGGTTGTCCGTCACCTGCTGCTCGGTCAGCCCGATGTCGCGCAGCCGGTTGTAGCGCATGTACGCGGCCGAGTGGCAGTTCAGGCAGTAGTTGACGAAGAGCTTGGCACCGCGCTGCAGCGCGGCCTCGTCGTGCAGCTTGGACAGCGGGAAGCTGTCCATGTGGATGCCGCCCTCCGAAGCCTGCGCCGGCGCGCCCACCAGCATCGCGGCCCCGACCGTCAACGCGGCCAGCAGTCGTGCGAGAAGCTTGTTCATGGTGTTTGTCGATCCTGTTCGTGGGGCAGCGATCAATGACCGTGGAAGGTCACGCGGTCGGGCACTTGTTTGAAGGTGCCCCAGCGGCTCCACCATGGCATCAGCAGGAAGAAGCCGAAGTACACGATGGTGCCGACCTGCGAGACCCGCTCGCCCACCTGCGACGGCGCCTGGATGCCGAGGTAGCCGAGCACCAGGAAGAAGGCCACGAACACCAGGTACAGGTGCATGTGCCACTTCGGACGGTAGCGGATCGACTTCACCGGACTCTGGTCGAGCCAGGGCAGGAAGAAGAAGATCACCACCGAGCCGCCCATCACGACGACGCCCCAGAACTTGGCATCGAGCGCCCAGAAGCCCAGCGCGAGCACCACCGCCGCCCCGGCGGACAGCAGCTTGCCCAGGCCGCCGCGGCTGCGCACGAAGGCCAGCGCCAGCACCAGCGCGAAGAAGATCCACAGCGGCAGCAGGAACTCCGCCGTGGTGGCGCGCAGCATCGAGTAGAACGGCGTGAAGTACCAGACCGGCGCGATGTGCGGCGGCGTCTTCAGCGGATCGGCCGGGATGAAGTTGTTGTACTCGAGGAAGTAGCCGCCGAACTCGGGTGCGAAGAACAGGATGGCGGTGAACACCAGCAGGAAGCCGGAGACGCCGACCAGGTCGTGCACGCTGTAGTACGGATGGAACGGGATGCCGTCCAGGGGGATGCCGTTGGCGTCCTTCTTGGCCTTGATCTCGACGCCGTCCGGGTTGTTCGAGCCGACCTCGTGCAGCGCGATGATGTGCGCGGCCACCAGGCCGATCAGCACCAGCGGGATGGCGATGACGTGGAAGCTGAAGAAGCGGTTCAGCGTGGCGTCGCCGACGACGTAGTCGCCGCGGATGAGCAGCGCCAGGTCGGGGCCGACCAGCGGCACGGCAGCGAACAGGTTCACGATCACCTGGGCGCCCCAGTAGGACATCTGGCCCCACGGCAGCAGGTAGCCGAAGAACGCCTCGCCCATCAGGCACAGGAAGATCAGGCAGCCGAAGATCCACACCAGCTCGCGCGGCTTGCGGTACGAGCCGTACAGCAGCCCGCGGAACATGTGCAGGTAGACGACGATGAAGAACGCCGACGCCCCCGTGGAGTGCATGTAGCGGATCAGCCAGCCCCACGGGACGTCGCGCATGATGTACTCGACCGAGGCGAACGCGAGGTTCGCATCGGGCTTGTAGTGCATCACGAGGAAGATGCCGGTGACGATCTGGATCACCAGCACCAGCAGCGCCAGCGAACCGAAGAAATACCAGAAGTTGAAGTTCTTCGGCGCGTAGTACTTGGAGAGGTGGTCTTCCCACAGCGACACCAGCGGGAAGCGCTGGTCCACCCAGGTGGCCACGCCGTTCAGCGGGCCGGCGCCCGTGACGGGCTTCTTGTCGACCGCGGCCATCAGGCTTCTCCCTTTTCGTCCTTGCCGATCACGAGGCGCGTGTCCGACAGATACATGTGGCGCGGCACCTCGAGGTTGTCCGGCGCCGGCTTGTTCTTGAAGACGCGGCCGGCGATGTCGAACGTCGAGCCGTGGCAGGGGCAGAGGAAGCCGCCCTGCCAGTCGTCGGGCAGCGACGGCTGCGGCCCGGCCTGGAACTTGTCGCTGGGCGAGCAGCCCAGGTGCGAGCAGATGCCCACGACCACCAGGTATTCCGGCTTGATCGACCGCGCCTCGTTCTTCGCGTAGGCGGGGATCGGATAGGCGGTGCGGTCGGAGTTCGGATCGGCGACCTGCGGATCGGTCTTCTTCAGGCCGGCCAGCTGGTCGGGCGTGCGGCGCACGATCCACACCGGCTTGCCGCGCCACTCCACGGTGAGCTTCTCACCCGGCTTGATGCCCGAGATGTCGACCTCCACCGGCGCCCCGGCGGCCTTCGCCCGCTCGGAGGGCGAGAAGGTGCTGACGAAAGGGACGGCCGTGGCCACGCCCCCCACCACGCCGGCGCAGCTGGACGCGATCAACCACGTTCGCTTGGCCCGGTCGACTTGCTGGTCACTCATGGATTTCCTCAGGCTGTTGTTTCGACGGCCGTTTCGTCGTGTCGACGCGGCCGTCGTTTCGCTCGGTGTTCCGCTTGTCTCTCAATGCCCACGTTCTCGTCCTGGGCAACCAAGGATTCTAGCCCAGCGCCTTCGCACCACCCTTGAGCGGCGGGCTTGCGCGCGGCGATTCCCGTCTGCGGCGGACGGTGCCGGGGCACCGCAGGGTGTCAGCGCATCACCGCGGCGAGCGCCTGCGCGGTGTACTCGACGTTGCGGCTGTTCAGGCCGGCGATGCACAGCCGGCCGGATCGCAGCAGGTACACCCCGTGCGCCTCGCGCAGGCGGTCGACCTGCTCGGGGCTCAGGCCGGTGTAGCTGAACATGCCACGCTGCGTGATGAAGCGGTCGACGTCGACGCCCGGCAGCTGCGCCCCCAGCACCTCGTGCAGCTGGCGGCGCATCGCCACCAGGCGCAGCCGCATCTGCTCGAGTTCGTCGAGCCAGCGCGCGCGCCAGCCGGGCGAGTTGAGCACCGCGGCGACGATGCGCGCGCCGTGGTCGGGCGGGCTGGAGTACATCTTGCGCACGACGAGCTGGATCTGGCCGTGCACCAGCTCGGCCTCCGGGCGACTCGGGCAGACCAGCGACAGCGCGCCGCAGCGCTCGGAATAGATCGAGAAGTTCTTCGAGAACGAACTGGCCACCAGGAACGCCATGCCGCTGGCCTCGAGCAGGCGCAGCATCTCGGTGTCGGCGTGGGCGCCGTCGCCGAAGCCCTGGTAGGCGATGTCGACGAAGGGCAGCAGTTCGCGCTCGGCCAGCACCGGGATCAGCGCGCGCCACTGGTCGAGCGTCAGGTCGACGCCGGTGGGGTTGTGGCAGCAGGCGTGCAGCAGCACGATGCTGCGCGGCGGCAGGGCCCGCAGCGCCTCGAGCATGGCGTCGAAGCGCACACCGCCGCCGCCCTCGTCGTAGTACGGATAAGCGCGGACGTCGAACCCCGCCCCTTCGAAGATCGCGCGGTGGTTGTCCCAGCTCGGGTCGCTGAGCCACACGTCGGCCTGCGGGAAATAGCGGCGCAGGAAGTCGGCCCCCATGCGCAGCGCACCGGAGCCGCCGATGCTCTGCACCGTGATCACGCGCTCCTCGCGCACCGCCCGCGCCTCGGCGCCGAACAGCAGGTGCTGCACCGCCTGGCGGTAGGCCGGGTCGCCGGCCATCGGCAGGTAGGGGCGCGGCGCGGCGGCGTCGAACGCCTGTTCCTGCGCCAGCCGCACCGCATCGAGCACCGGCACGCGGCCGCGGTCGTCGAAGTAGTAGCCGATCGTCAGGTTGACCTTGTCGCTGCGCGGATCGGCGGCGAACGCGTCGTTGAGCTTGAAGATCGGGTCGCCGGCGTACGGCTCGAGGTGTTCGAACATGGCGGGAGGCTGCTGCGGAAAGACCGCCGATTATCCCGCCCGCCAGCGCGGCCCGCCGAGCCCGACGCTCAGTGGTCGCTGCGCGCCAGGGCCAGCAGCCGGTCGACCTCTTCGCGGTGCACCACGGTGTTGCGGCGGTGCCAGCCGCGGATCCACGCCATCACGCCGGCCACCAGCAGGCCGAAGATGGTGATCGCCCCGAACGCCGACAGGCCGAAGCGCGTGAGCCCGGTGTACAGCGCCCCGAGCGCCAGGATGCAGGCCTGCTCGTTGAAGTTCTGCACCGCGATCGAGCGCCCCGCCCCCATCAGGTTGTGGCCGCGGTGCTGCAGCAGCGCGTTCATCGGCACCACCAGGAAGCCGCCCAGCCCGCCCAGCACGATGAGGAACGGCACCGCGATCCACAGCCGGTCGATCACGATCATCGCGATCACGAGCACGCCCATCGCGATGCCCATCGGGATGACCCGCGGCGCCTGGTCCAGCCGCATCGCCGCCGAGGCCAGCACCGCGCCCACCGCGGTGCCGATCGCCACCACGCCGACCAGCGACGAGGCTTGCGTGGTGCCATAGCCCAGCGCCGCCGCGGCCCAGGCCAGCACGATGTAGCGCAGGTTGCCCGAGACGCCCCAGAACAGCGTGGTGGTCGCCAGCGAGATCTGGCCGAGCTTGTCGCGCCACAGGCGGGCGTTGCAGTCGGAGAAGTCGCGCACCAGCGCCAGCGGGCTGCCGGCGAACGGCTGCAGCGGCGCCTCGGTGCGCGGGATGCGCAGGTTGAACGCCGCGGCCAGCAGGTACAGCAGCACCATGGTGCTGATGGCGGCCTCCGGCGGCGAATCGATGCCGGTCTCGACGAACGGCAGGTCGATCGCCAGCAGCGCCGGCGACAGGCTCGGCCCGATCAGCTGGCCGCCCAGCAGCACGCCGAGGATGATCGAGGCGATCGTCAGCCCTTCGATCCAGCCGTTGGCCTTGACCAGCTGCGACGGCGGCAGCAGTTCGGTGAGGATGCCGTACTTGGCGGGCGAATAGGCCGCCGCCCCCAGCCCGACGATCGCGAACGCCAGCAGCGGGTGCACGCCGAACAGCATCATCAGGCAGCCGACCACCTTGATGGTGTTCGACGCGAACATGACCTTGCCCTTGGGCACCGCATCGGCAAACGCGCCGACGAAGGGCGCGAGCACGACGTAGAAGAGCGCGAACATCGGCACCAGCGCGGCACGTTGCCACTCGCCGGCCCCACCGCTCTTCAACAATTCCACCGCCGCGACGAACAAAGCATTGTCTGCCAGCGAGCTGCAAAACTGCGCCGACATGATCGTGTAGAAACCTTTTTTCATCCAAAGCTCGGTGGGGTCGGATGCCGCGGAACCGCCCTGTGACAGGCCGCTCCGGAGCCGCGGGGTTATAGCATGCGGCTGGCACAATGAACCGATGCCCCGGCCGATCGAAGCGCTCATTCACCCAGCCGCCTACGCACACAACCTGGCCCGGGCCCGGGCGGCGGCACCCGATGCCAAGGTCTGGGCAGTGGCGAAGGCCAATGCCTATGGTCACGGGATCGAGCGTTTGTTCCCCGCCCTGATCGCCGCCGACGGCATTGCGGTGCTCGATCTGGCAGAAGCGCAGCGGCTGCGCGCGCTCGACTGGCGCGGCCCGGTGCTGCTGCTCGAAGGCGCCTTCGAGCCACGCGACCTCGAACTGTGCTCCCAGCTCGGCCTGTGGCACGTGGTGCACCGGCCCGAGCAGATCGACTGGCTGGCGGTGCACAAGACGCACCAGCCGCACCGCGTCTTCCTGAAGCTGCAGAGTGGCATGCACCGCCTGGGCTTCACGCTGCCGGCGTTCCGCAGCGCCTATACCCGGCTGGCCGCGCTGCCGCAGGTCGACGAAATCTCGCTGATGACCCACTACGCCAACGCCGACCGCGAGGGCGGCCTCGAGGCCCCGTGGCAGCGCTTCGAACACGCCTGCGAGGGGCTGGCGGGCGAGCGCACGCTGGCCAACAGTGCCGCGCTGCTGCGCGACGGCCCCTCGCTGCAGCGGCTGGGCGACTGGGTGCGCCCCGGCATCCTCTGCTACGGCAGCTCGCCCGACCACCCGGCCCACAGCGCCGCCCACTGGCAGCTGCGGCCGGCGATGACGCTGCGCAGCCGCCTGATCGCGGTGCAGGCGCTGCAGGCCGGCGACGCGGTGGGCTATGGCGGCCTCTACACCGCTCCCGGACCGATGCGCGTGGGCATCGTCGCCTGCGGGTATGCCGACGGCTACCCGCGCCACGCCCCGGCCGGCCCCGACGCCGGCGCGCCGGTGCTGGTGGACGGCCAGCGCACCCGCACGGTCGGCCGCGTGTCGATGGACATGATCGCGGTCGACCTCGGCCCGGTGCCGCAGGCCGAGGTCGGCAGCGAGGTCACGCTGTGGGGCCGCGGGCCGCGCGGCAGCGTGCTGCCGATCGACGAGGTCGCCGCGGCGGCCGGCACCGTGGGCTACGAACTGATGTGCGCGCTGGCGCCGCGCGTGCCGGTGACCACCACCGACGACTGAACAGACCCCCATGGCCACCCGCGACAAGACCGTCTACACCTGCAACGCCTGCGGCGCCACGTCGCCCAAGTGGCTCGGCCGCTGCCCGCAGTGCAATGAATGGAACACGCTCGAGGAGACCGTGGCCGAGAAGCCCGGGGCCGCGAAGCACCGCTTCCAGTCGCTGGCGCCAAGCCAGGGCGTCACCACGCTGGCGCAGATCGAGGCCAGCGACGTCGCACGGCTGCCCACCGGCCTGGAGGAACTCGACCGGGTCTGCGGCGGCGGCATCGTCGCGGGGGGCGTGATCCTGATCGGCGGCGATCCCGGCATCGGCAAGTCGACGCTGCTGCTGCAGGCGGCCGAGAGCCTGTCGGCGCAGACCCGGGTGCTGTACGTCACCGGCGAGGAATCCGCCGCCCAGCTGGCGCTGCGCGCACAGCGGCTGGGGCTGCCGGGCGAGCGGCTGCGGGTGGTCGCCGAGATCAACCTCGAACGCATCCTGGCGACGATCGAACTGGAGTCGCCGTCGTTCTGCGTGATCGACTCGATCCAGACCGTCTACTCCGAGGCGCTGACCTCGGCACCCGGCTCGGTGGCGCAGGTGCGCGAATGTGCCGCGCAGCTGACCCGCGTGGCCAAGTCCACCGGCTGCTCGCTGGTGCTGGTGGGCCACGTCACGAAGGAGGGCGCGCTGGCCGGGCCGCGCGTGCTCGAGCACATCGTCGACACGGTGCTGTACTTCGAGGGTGACACCCACTCCAGCTTCCGGCTGGTGCGGGCGATCAAGAACCGCTTCGGCGCGGTCAACGAGATCGGCGTGTTCGCCATGACCGAACGCGGCCTGAAGGGGGTTTCGAACCCCAGCGCGATCTTCCTGTCCACGCAGGGCGAGCCGGTGCCCGGGGCCTGCGTGCTGGTGACGCTGGAAGGCAGCCGGCCGATGCTGGTGGAACTGCAGGCGCTGGTGGACAGCGGCGGGCCCAGCCCGCGGCGGCTCTCGGTGGGCCTCGAACGCGACCGGCTGGCGATGTTGCTGGCCGTTCTGCACCGCCACGCCGGCGTGGCCACGGCCGACCAGGACGTCTTCGTCAACGCGGTCGGCGGCGTGCGCATCTCCGAACCGGCCGCCGACCTGGCGGTGCTGCTGGCGATCCAGAGTTCGTTGCGCGGCCGGGCGATGCCGCGCGGCTTCCTGGCGTTCGGCGAGGTCGGGCTGGCCGGCGAGGTTCGCCCGGCGGTGCGTGGGCAGGAGCGGTTGCGCGAGGCGGCCAAGCTCGGCTTCTCGGTCGCGGTGGTGCCGAAGGCCAACGCCCCGAAGCGGCCGATCGAAGGCCTGACGGTGCACGGCGTGGACCGCATCGAAGAGGCCATCCAGGTCGTGCGCGGGCTGGACTGAATCCCTTGAACGCGTGGGGTCACCCCCGTTTGACACGCCGGATGTGCACTATGGGCATGGGTCTGCCACCTTGGCGGCGTACCATCCTCCCGACCGTGCCACTTGGGTCGACCCCCGCATGAACTTCCGCTCTCATCACACCATGTCCGCCATCGCCATCGGTTCGGCGGTGATCTACGGCTGGTGGGCCCACGGCTGGCAAGGCCTGCTGGTGGGCGTGCTGGTGGCCGGCCTGTGGGCCTGGTTCCAGTTCCGCCGCGACCGCCAGCTCCTGGAAGTCGCGAGCACCCGGCCGCCGGGCGAGGTCGACAGCGTCGTCACGCTGCAGGCCCAGCTCGCGCACGGCATGCAGATGGCCGAGGTGGTGGCCCTCGCCGGCTGCCTCGGCCGCGCCTACAACGCGCACGACGAATGGCAGTGGCTGGACGGCGCCGGCAACGAGATCGTCGTGACGTTCCGCCGGGGCGTGGTGGTGCGCTGGGCCGTGGCGCGCGCCGAGCCAGCACCGGAGCGGCCGCTGCCGCACACCGGCGCCCCCGGCGCCGAACCACCGGCACAGTTCAGCGCGCTCGCGGCGCGCCGGTCGACGGCGGCCTGAACACGCGTACGCGTCAACGGCATCTGAAAAGGCGGGCTGCGGCCCGCCTTTGTCATGCCGCGAGGCTCAGCCGAAGTGGCAGATGTAGTGGTACGGCTCGCCTTCGACGCGGATCTCGAAGCTGCTGTTGGCGGGCACGTCGAACTTCTCGCCCGGGCCGTAGCGCTGCCAGTCGCTCTGGCCGGCCAGCTTGATGCTCGCGGCACCGGCCACCGTTTCCATGATCTCCGGCGCGCCGGTGTTGAACGTCAGCGTGGCCGGCAGGATCACGCCGACGCTCTTCTTCGTGCCGTCGGGCAGCTCGATGCTGTGCGAGACGCACTTGCCGTCGAAGTAGACGTTGGCCTGGGTCTTGATGCTGGCGTTGATCTGCAGGGGGGTCATGGGAGGCTCCGGAACGGGCGGCGCGGCCGCCTAAAATGGCGGATTATCCTTTGACGATCGAGCACCCCGTGGCCGCCACCATCCTTCAATCACTTCCCGCCGGTGAACGTGTCGGCATCGCCTTCTCCGGTGGCCTGGACACCAGCGCGGCCGTGCACTGGATGCGCCAGAAGGGCGCCACGCCCTGCGCCTACACCGCCCACCTCGGCCAGCCCGACGAGAGCGACTACGAGGAGATCCCGCGCAAGGCCCGCGCCTACGGCGCCGACATCGCCCGCCTGATCGACGCCCGCGCGCAGCTGGTGGCCGAGGGCATCGCGGCGATCCAGTGCGGTGCGTTCCACATCTCCACCGGCGGTGCGACCTACTTCAACACCACGCCGCTGGGCCGCGCCGTCACCGGCACGATGCTGGTGGCCGCGATGAAGGACGACGGCGTCAACATCTGGGGCGACGGCAGCACCTTCAAGGGCAACGACATCGAGCGGTTCTACCGCTACGGCCTGCTGGTCAATCCGCAGCTGCGCATCTACAAGCCCTGGCTCGACCAGACCTTCATCGACGAACTCGGTGGCCGCAAGGAGATGAGCGAGTACCTCATCGCCCATGGCTTCGACTACAAGATGTCGGTCGAGAAGGCCTACAGCACCGACAGCAACATGCTGGGCGCGACGCACGAGGCCAAGGACCTGGAGTTCCTGAACGCCGGCATGCACATCGTCAAGCCCATCATGGGCGTGGCGTTCTGGCGCGACGACGTGGCGGTGAAGGCCGAGAAGGTCACCGTGGCGTTCGAGGAAGGCGTGCCCGTCGCGCTGAACGGCCAGCGCTTCGGCAGCGCGGTGGCGCTGTTCGAGGAAGCGAACAAGATCGGCGGCCGCCACGGCCTGGGCATGTGCGACCAGATCGAGAACCGCATCATCGAGGCCAAGAGCCGCGGCATCTACGAGGCCCCGGGGATGGCGCTGCTGCACATCGCCTACGAGCGCCTGGTGACCGGCATCCACAACGAGGACACGATCGAGCAGTACCGCGTCAACGGCCGCAAGCTCGGCCGCCTGCTCTACCAGGGCCGCTGGTTCGACCCGCAGTGCATGATGCTGCGCGAATCGGCACAGCGCTGGGTGGCCAAGGCCGTCACCGGCGAGGTCACGCTGGAGCTGCGCCGCGGCAACGACTACTCGATCATGGACACCGTCAGCCCGAACCTGACGTATGCGCCGGAACGCCTGTCGATGGAGAAGGTGGAAGACGCGCCGTTCTCGCCGGCCGACCGCATCGGCCAGCTGACGATGCGCAACCTCGACATCACCGACACGCGCCAGAAGCTCGGCCTGTACAGCAAGGCCGGCCTGCTGGGCGGCGCCGATGGCGCGCTGCCGCTGCTGACCGGCCCGGCACCGCAGGAGTGATCCGTTCGGGAGGGGCTCTCACCCCTCCCCGCCGCCCACCTGCGGCACGCGCACCACGGTGACCGAGCAGTCGGCCTCGGCCACCACCTGCGACGACACGCTGCCCAGGTAGCGGCGCAGCGCCGAATTGCCGCGCGCGCCCATCACGATGTGGTCCACCTGCGTGCGGCGCGCGAACTCGACGATGGCCGCGGCCGGGTCCGGTGCCTCCAGCACGTGGAAGGTCAGCAGCCCTTCGGCCAGCGCCAGCGCCTGCGACAGCGGCCGCGCCCAGTGCTTCAGCCCGATCAGCTGCTTCACGTGCAGGCTGTGGCCCTGCTCGTCGGTGAGTTCGTCCATGCCGATGCGGGCGGTCTTCATCACGCTGACGCAGGCCAGCCGCGCACCCGGCTCGGCCGCGACGATGCGCCGCACGGTCTCGGTCAGCAGCTCGAGCAGCTCGGGCGCCGCACCGCTGACGTCGACCGCGGCCATGATGATCGGCGCGCGCTTGAGCTGTTCGGCCGCGCTGCCCCGTGCCGACGGCTCGGCCCCGAGCGACTTGAACCAGCGCTTGAACTGCGTCACGGTGCCCGCGGTGTCGAGCCGCTCGGCGCGCGCGGTGAGCTTCACCTGTTCGGGGTTGAGCAGGTCCTGCGCCAGGTGCGCGGCACTGGGATGGCGCTTCTCGGCATCGACCTCGAGGCAGCGCAGGATGATCTCCTGCAGCCACGGCGGGCACTCGGGCCGGTGCTGGCGCGGCGGGACCGGCTCGCGGTAGAGGCGCTCGCGCAGCCCGCGCACGCTGGTCGGGTTGCCGAACGGCCGCTGCCCGGTGGTGAAGTGGTAGAGCATCACGCCGAGCGCGAACAGGTCGCTGCGCGGCTCGGAACGGACGAACTGCACCTGCTCGGGCGACATGTACGGCCCGGTGCCCATCGGCAGGTTGAACTCCTCGTCGAGCAGGTCGGGCAGGTGGTCGTGGCGCGACAGGCCGAAGTCGCACAGCACCGCTTCCGTCTCGCGCCCGGCGGCATCGTGGCGGAACAGGATGTTGCTCGGCTTCACGTCGAGGTGGATGACGTGCTGGCGGTGCAGGTCGTGCAGCGCGTTGGCCACCAGCGCGCCCAGCCGTGCCACCTCGGCCGGCGGCAGCGGCGCGCGGTCCAGCCGCGGGCGCAGCGAATCGCCCGGCAGGTGCTCCATCACGATGTACGGCCGCGTGGTGAAGTCGCCCTTCGCGACGAACTTCGGCACGTGCAGGCCCTGCAGGGTGGGCAGGATCATCTGCTCCACCTCGAAGCCGACGATGGTGGCCGGGTCCTCGCCGCCCTTGATGCGCGGCACCTTCATCAGCAACGGCAGCGTGTTGTCGGCGTGCGTGACGCGCCACAGGTTGGCCATGCCGCCCTGGTGCAGGCGCTCCTCGAGCCGGTAGCCGTCGATGACCTCGCCGGCCTCGAACGCCGGCAGCGGCGGGATCGACGCGGAATACGGCATCGCGACGAGGGGTGCGGTCAGTGGCCGATCTTCAGCCGCTCGGCGAACGCCGTGGGCAGCTGCGCAGCGACGATCTTCGCGGCCGCGGCGTCGACGTCGTACGGCACACGGTGGAAGGTCAGCGTGTGGCGGTCGGTGTCGAACAGCGCCCAGCACGCGGCCGGATTGCCGTCGCGCGGCTGGCCGGCCGAGCCGGGCAGCGCGAGCCACTGGCGGTGGGTCGGCACCGGCACCGCGACGCCCGGCGTCGGCGTGAAGTCGGCGATCTTGCCGGTGGACGACAGGTGGTACAGCGCCGGCGCATGCACATGGCCGCAGAAGGTGTGGCGGCACACCGTGGACTGCATGCTGCGCACCGCCTCCTGGCGCCCGAGGATGTACTCCCACTCCTGCGGCGCCCAGGCATTGGCGTGCACGAACAGGCTGTTGTCGGTTTCGTGCGTGAACGGCAGGTCGGCCAGGAACTGCAGCTGCTCCGGCGACAGCCGCGAGCGGGTCCAGTCGATCGCCCGGCGGGCGTCCTCGATCAGGTGCGGGCTCGGCTCGCGGCCCGCTGCCTCGTCGTGGTTGCCCCGCACCGCGATCGCACCCTGCGCGACCAGGTCGCGCACCCGGTCGACCACCCAGCCCGGGTCGGCGCCATAGCCGACGAAGTCCCCCAGCAGGGCCAGCCGCTCGGCCCCGTGCAGGTGGGCCTGCTCCAGGCAGGCCTCGAACGCTTCGCGGTTGGCGTGGATGTCGGTGATCAGCGCGAGCTTCATGTCGGGCTCTTCAGCCGATGCGGCCCAGCAGCAGGAACTCCATCAGCGCCTTCTGGACGTGCAGGCGGTTCTCGGCCTCGTCCCACACCACCGACTGCGGACCGTCGATCACCTCGGCGGCGACCTCCTCGCCCCGGTGCGCGGGCAGGCAGTGCATGAACAGCGCGTCCGGCTTGGCCTCGGCCATCATCTCGGCGTCGACACACCAGTCGGCGAAGGCCTCCTGGCGCGCGGTGTTCTCGGCCTCGTAGCCCATGCTGGTCCAGACGTCGGTGGTCACCAGGTCGGCACCGCGGCAGGCTTCGGCCGGGTCCTTGAAGACCTTGAAGCAGTCGGTGTTGCGGATGCCGGCGACCTGCGGATCGACCTCGTAGCCGCTGGGCGTGCTCACATGCACCGTGAAGCCCAGCACCTCGGCCGCCTGCAGCCAGGTGTTGGCCATGTTGTTGCCGTCGCCCACCCACGTCACCGTGCGCCCGGCGATGGAGCCGCGGTGCTCGATGTAGGTGTACAGGTCGGCGAGGATCTGGCACGGGTGGAACTCGTTGGTCAGCCCGTTGATCACCGGCACCCGCGAGTGCGCCGCGAAGCGCTCGATCTTGGTGTGCTCGAAGGTGCGGATCATCACCAGGTCGACCATGCGGCTGATGACGCGCGCGCTGTCCTCCACCGGTTCGCTGCGGCCGAGCTGGCTGTCGCCGGTGGTCAGGTGCACCACCGAGCCGCCCATCTGGTACATGCCGGCCTCGAAGCTCACCCGCGTGCGCGTGCTCGCCTTCTCGAAGATCATCGCCAGCGTGCGATCGGTCAGCGGCTGGTAGCGCTCGTAGTTCTTGAAGCGGGTCTTGATGAGACGGGTGCGCTCGAAGAGGTACGCGTACTCCTCGGCGCGCAGGTCCTTGAACTGCAGGTAGTGCTTCATCAGGCTCATCCCGGGCTTCATGACACTGCGGATTCCATCACTTGGTTACTCTGCCAGGAATTGCCGCACCAGCGGCACCAGGATCTCCACCGTGCGCGCAGCGTCGGCCTCGGTGAAGATCAGCGGCGGCAGCAGGCGGACCACCTTGTCGGCGGTGACGCTGAGCAGCAGGCCGGCTTCCATCGCCCGCGTCAGCAGCACGCCGCAGGGGCGGTCGAGCTCGAGGCCGATCATCAGGCCGGCGCCGCGGATCTCTTTCACCCCCGCCAGCCCGGCCAGGCCCTGCTCGAGGCCCGCGCGCAGCGCGGCCCCCACCTTCGCGGCGTTCTCCAGCAGCCCGTCCTCTTCCATGATGCGCAGCGTCTCCACGCCGGCACGCATCGACAGCGGGTTGCCGCCGAAGGTGGTGCCGTGGTTGCCCGGGCCGAACAGGTTGGCCGCCTTCGGGCCGGTCACCACGGCGCCGATCGGCACACCTGAGCCCAGGCCCTTGGCCAGCGGCATCACGTCGGGCTTCACGCCGTCGGCCCACTGGTGCGCGAACCAGCGACCGGTGCGGCCGATGCCGCACTGCACCTCGTCGAGCATCAGCAGCCAGCCGCGCTGGTCGCAGAGCTCGCGCACCTGGCGCAGGTAGTCCCAGCGCACCGGGTTGATGCCCCCCTCGCCCTGGATCGTCTCCAGGAAGACGGCGACGACGTTCGGGTTGCTCGCGGTGGCCTGCTCGAGCGCCGCGAGGTCGTTCATCGGCACGCGGATGAAGCCCTCGACCAGCGGGCCGAAGCCCTTCTGCACCTTCTCGTTGCCGGTGGCCGACAGCGTCGCGATCGAGCGGCCGTGGAAGGCGTTGTCGTAGACGACGATCTCCGGGCGCTCGATGCCGCGGTCGTGGCCGTACTTGCGCGCCAGCTTCAGCGCCGCCTCGTTGGCCTCCAGACCGGTGCTGCAGAAGAACGCCTTGTCCAGGCCCGACAGCTCGCACAGCTTGGCGGCGAGCTGCTCCTGCAGCGGCACGTGGTAGTAGTTGCAGCTGTGGATCAGCTGGCCGACCTGCTCCTGCAGGGCCGGCACCAGCTTGGGGTGCGCATGGCCCAGCGTGTTCACCGCGATGCCGGCCAGCGCGTCGAGGTACTCGCGGCCGGCGGTGTCCCACACGCGCACGCCTCGGCCATGGGACAGGGCGATGGGCAGGCGCCCATAGGTCGACATCACATGCGGCTCGGTCGGCGCGGTCAGGGTCATGGCTAGCACTCCAAACACAAAAAAGAACGCGGGCCCAGCGACCCGCGTCGGCCGATTGTAAGGATGCCGCATGACGCTCCGGTGCGCACCGTGACGGGCATGCCCAGGCATGCCGGACGGAAAAGCCAGCTATGCCATATTCCGACCCCCCCGGCTGGTGCGCTGCAGCACAATACCGGGTGGCGTGCGAGCAGCGCCCTTGCGCACAACGGACCGACCGTGACGACAGAAAAACCCCGCGAGATCTTCATACAGGGCGTGACCCGAGAGGGCCGCACGTTCCGTCCCAGCGACTGGGCCGAACGGCTGGCGGGCGCGATGTCGTGCTTCCGCCCGGGCTACTCGCGCGCCGGGGTGGGCCAGGCGATCGGCTATTCGCCGTACTGCATCCCCACCGTGATCGGCAGCGTGAAGTGCGTGGTCGTCAACGAGGCCCTGCGCGAACTGGAGCCGATGGCCTGGGACTTCGTGATGAACTTCGCCCGCGACAACGACCTGCAGGTAGGCGAAGCCTGCCTGGTGCCCGATCCGCCGAAGCCGCGCTGAGCCCGCCTCCCTGCCCCGACCGGCACCGATGTCCGACCGCCGCTCCCGCCTCGACAGCCGGGCCATCGGCCTGCTGGCGGTGTGCTGCCTGATCTGGGGTATCCAGCAGGTGATCGTGAAGGCCACCCTGCCGATGATGCCGCCGATGATGCAGGCGGCCCTGCGCTCGGCGGTGGCCACCCTGCTCGTGTGGGGCTGGGCACGCCAGCGCGGCATCCGGCTGGCCGAACGCGACGGCAGCCTGTGGCCCGGCCTGCTGAGCGGCCTGTTGTTTGCCGGAGAGTTCGTCTGCATCTACCTCGGCCTGGGCTACACCACGGCATCGCGCCTCGTCGTGCTGGTGTACCTGTCGCCGTTCGTCGTCGCGGCCGGCATGCCGTTCATCTCGCGCCATGAACGCCTCTCGCCGGGCCAGGCCGCCGGCCTGGCGCTGGGATTCGCCGCCGTGGTGCTGGCCTTTGCCGACCGCAGCCCATCGTTCGCCGGCGGCAGCCAGCGCTGGATCGGCGACCTGCTCGCGGTGGGCGCCGCGGTGCTCTGGGGCGCGACGGTGCTGGTGATGCGCGGCACCCGGCTCGCGGTCATCTCGCCCGAGAAATCACTGCTCTACCAACTCGGTGTCTCGGCGGTGGTGCTGGCCGCGGCCTCGGGGCTGGCCGGCGAGGCGCTGCCGGCGCGATGGCCGGCAGCCCTGCTCGGCTCGCTGTTCTTCCAGTGCGTGATCGTCGCGTTCGCGAGTTACCTGGGCTGGTTCTGGCTGGTGCGCCACTACCCGGCGGTGCGGTTGGCGTCGTTTTCGTTCTTGGCGCCGCTGCTCGGCTTGCTCTGCGGTTGGGCCCTGCTGGACGAACCGCTCAGCCTGGCGCTGGTGATGGCGCTCGGCGGCGTCGCGCTCGGCATCTGGCTGGTGAACCGGGCACCCGCTCCAGCGGCGACACGGGCCGACTGAGGCTTATCGCCACGCGTGACGACCGCACGCGGTCGTCACATTCGGTTGACCCAGAAAACCGAAACGGGTCAGTTCCTTTTGAGAACTGACCCGCTGGTATCACTGGTGCGGCTGGCAGGATTCGAACCCACGACCCCTTGGTTCGTAGCCAAGTACTCTATCCAACTGAGCTACAGCCGCCTCGTCAAGAACGCTAGTATATGACGATTCGATTTCGAGCGTCAAGCGTTTGCCTGCAATCCGCTCGAAGAATTTCCCCATGACCCCGGTGCCGCCGTGGCGAGGTGGGCGCGGATCGCGGCGCTGGTGGCCCGCGGGTCCTCGGACTCGATCACCGCGTTGGCCAGTTCGGCCAGGCGGGCCGACTCGGCGCGCAGGATGCGCTGCTTGATGGTGGGGATCTGCGCCGGATGCATGCTGAACGTGCGCAGGCCCAGGCCGATCAGCAGCTCGGTGAATTCGGGGTCGCCGGCCATCTCGCCGCAGACGCTGACCCCCTTGCCGGCCGCGCGGGCGGTGGCGATGGTCTGCGCCAGCAGGCGCAGCACCGCGGGATGCCAGGGGTCGTAGAGGTGCGACACCGCCTCGTCGGCGCGGTCGATCGCCAGCGTGTACTGGATCAGGTCGTTGGTGCCGATCGAGACAAAATCGAAGTGGCGCAGGAACGCCGGCAGGATCAGCGCCGCCGCCGGCACCTCGATCATCGCGCCGACGCTGACCTCGCCATGCGCCACCTGCTGCTCGGCCAGCTCGTGTTTGACGACCTGCAGGTGGTGCAGCGCCGCACGGATCTCGGCCTGGCTGGTCAGCATCGGCATCAGCAGCTGCACCGGCCCATGCGCGGCGGCGCGCAGGATGGCGCGCAGCTGGGCACGGAACATCGACGGCTCCGACAGGCTCCAGCGGATCGCCCGCAGCCCCAGCGCCGGGTTCAGCGTGTGCTCGTGGCGCAGCTCGTGCATCGTCATGCGTTCGAGCGGCTTGTCGGCGCCGATGTCGACGGTGCGGATGGTCACCGGCGCGCCGCCCATCGCCTCGACGGCCCGGCGGTAGGCGTAGTACTGCTCGTCCTCGTCGGGCAGCCGGCCCTGGCGGTTCAGGAAGAGGAACTCGCTGCGGAACAGGCCCACGCCCTCGGCGCCCCGCTCGACCGCGGCGCGCGTGTCCTCGGGCAGCTCGATGTTGGCCAGCAGCTCGATGCGCTGGCCGTCCAGCGTGACGGCGGCACGGTGGCGCAGCCGCGACAGGCGGTCGCGCTCGAGCTGGCTCTGGCGCTGGCGGAAGCGGTATTCCTCCAGGATGATCGGCGAGGGGTCGACGATCACCAGGCCCTCGTCGCCGTCGATGATGACCCAGTCGTCCTGGCGCACCAGGTGGCTGGCCTCGCGGGCACCGACCACGGCGGGGATGTCCAGGCTGCGCGCGACGATCGCGGTGTGCGACGTGCGCCCGCCCACATCGGTGACGAAGCCGGTGAAGACCCCGCCCTTGAAGTGCAGCATGTCGGCCGGCGAGATGTCGTTGGCGACCAACACCAGCGGGTCCTCGCCGCCGATGTCGCGCGGCGTCAGCGAGGCGGCCAGGCCGACCCGGCCGTCGTCCTCGGTCAGCGCGGCGAGCAGCCGCTCGACCACCTGCTCCAGGTCGGCCTTGCGCTCGCGCAGGTAGTCGTCCTCCATCTCGTCGAACTGCCGGGCGACGACCTCGAGCTGCGCCGACAGGGCCCATTCGGCGTTGTAGTGGCGGTCCACCACCCACTGCCGGGTGGCTTCGGCCAGCACCTGGTCTTTCAGCAGCATCAGGTGCACGTCGAGCAGCGCGCCGAGTTCCTGCGGCACGTCGGCCGGCAGTTCGCGCTGCAGGGTTTCCAGTTCCTGGATCACGGTGGCACGGGCCGCGCGCAGGCGGGCGACCTCGCGGTCGATGTCGGCGACGTCGACGAAGTAGTGCGCCACGTCGACCCGGCTCGAGGCAACGAGGACGGCGCGCCCGATGGCCACGCCACGGGACACGGGGAGACCGAACACCTGCAGGCTCATGGGTCGATGCTAGCAGCCGCTCGCAGCCCCAGCCGTGCGGGCAGACCCGGGCTGGCGCACTGTCACCGTGAGGTCATCGGTGCGACACCGATGCGTCATTGCGCTTGCGCAAGATGCCGGCACACCAAGGAGATCCGCCATGCGGGACGTTCCCCTGCCCACCCTGCCCTTGTCGGGCCTTTACATGCCGCCGCGCCGGCCGCGTCCGGCCACCGAGGCCGCTGCCGCTGCAGAGCGTCAGGCCCGCCCACCACGCGACGCCGCACGCTTCAGCGTGCACTGGGCCCAGGGGCAGCGCGAGATCCGCGAGGCCCAGCGGCTGCGCCACGACGTGTTCGTCGAGGAGATGGGCGCGCGCATCCAGCCGCCCCCCGGCGCCCCGGCCGGCCACGACATCGACATGTTCGACCCGTACTGCGAGCACCTGGTGGTGCGCTCGGACGCCGGCGCCGTGATCGGCACCTACCGCGTGCTGACGCCGCAATCGGCGGCGCGGCTGGGCGGCTGGTACAGCGACACCGAGTTCGACCTGACCCGCCTGCGCCACCTGACCCCGCGCATCGCCGAACTCGGCCGCTCGTGCGTGCACCCGGCCCACCGCAACGGCGCGGTCATCATGGCGCTGTGGAGCGGCCTCGGCGGCTTCATGCTGCGCCACCGGCTCGACACCGTGATCGGCTGCGCCAGCATCAGCATGCGCGACGGCGGAGACGTCGCCGCGAGCCTGTGGCACCAGCTGAAGCAGCAGCACCTCGCGCCGATCGAATACCAGGTGCAGCCGCGGTTGGCGCTGCCGCTGGACGACCTGCGGCACGACCTCGAGGTCGAACCGCCGGCGTTGATCAAGGGCTACCTGCGCTGCGGCGCCAAGGTGCTGGGCCCGCCGGCCTGGGACCCGGAGTTCAACACCGCCGACCTGCCGCTGATGCTGCGGCTGTCGGACCTGCCGGCGAAGTACCGCCGGCACTTCCTCGGCGACGTCGAAGCCGTCGCCTGAACCACGAGCGCCGCGGCGCTCACTCCCCTTCGCCGAACTTGTCGTCGATGAGCACGCGCAGGGCCTGCATGGCCTCCTGCTCGCGCTCGCCGTCGGTCTCGATCTCGACCTCGCTGCCGAGCCCGGCGGCCAGCATCATCACGCCCATGATGCTCTTGGCGTTGACGCGCCGGCCGTTGCGGGTCAGGAAGATGTCGCACGGATAGCTGCCGGCCAGCTTGGTGAGCTTGGCCGACGCCCGGGCATGCAGGCCGAGCTTATTGCTGATGGTGATGCTGGTCCGGATCATAGGCGCGGGGTGGGAAGGCCTGGTTCTGGGGACGGGTCGAAGCGATCGGCAGCACCCCCTGGGCACCTCCGATCATGGAGCGGCTGAGCAGGTCGTCGAGCGGCAGCGCAGCATAGTTGAGGGCCCGCCACAGCATCGGCACGTTCAGGCCCGCGAGCACGCGCACCTGGTAGCGGTCGTCGGAGAGGCGCTGCGCCACGTTGCACGGCGTCGCGCCGAACACGTCGGTCAGCACCAGCGTCTCGCTGGCGCCTTCGCTGGCATCGGCCACCGGCTGTTGCAGCCATTCGCGCGCCCGTGCCTCCACCGCCTCGGGCGATTCGTCGGGGGCGACATCGAGGGCCTGCACCCGATGGGCCAGTTCCGGGAATGTGTGCATGGCCACCGCCGCGAAGGCTGAAGCCAGGGGAGCATGCGCGAGGATCAGCAGGCGGGCCATTGAGAGGATTATCCAGGAGGCGATCGGCGGTTTGTGGCACCGGTCTTCGGCACCACGACGACGCGGCGCGGGGTCAGCGTTGCGGGAACGACCCATCGAAGAACGTCTGCAATGCCCCGTCGTCGAGCACCCGCGGCCAGTCGCCGGCCGCCGGCGCCAGCAGCACCTGCTGCACCACCCAGCGACCCTGCACCTGGAAGCGGGCGGCGGCCGTCACCGCCTCGCCACCGCTGCGATGCCCGCTCAGCCACAGCGGCCCTCGCGGCGCCTGCACGGCCACGCCCTGCGGCGGCGCGCGTTCCTCGGCCTGCAGATTGGCCATCAGCGAGGTGCGTGCCACCGCGAGCGCCGCGGCGGCCTCGGCGGGACTGGGAAACTCCATCGCCAGGTTCGACCAGCTCGCCCCCTGCGCATCGCAGGCGGCCAACCGGGCCGGCACCAGGTGGCCCTGCAGCGTCACCTGCCGCTCGACCCGCTCAGGCTTGCACGGGAACCACCAGCGTTGCTCGGCCACGCCCTCGACCTCGCGCCAGTTCAGGGCCGGCGAACAGGCAACGGTGGCGACCAGGGCACACAGCGGCGGGAGCAGGCGCAGCAACATGCATCGATGATAGGGGCGCCCTCACTGGAACAGTGCCAGCATGCGTTCCAGCGCGCTGGTGAAAGGGCCTTGCAGCATCGGCAGCGTCATCAGCGTGCCGATCAGGCCGATCGACACCGTGATCGGGAATCCCACCGAGAAGATCTGCAGCTGCTGCGCCACGCGCGAGATGACGCCGAGCACGAGGTTGACGAACAGCAGCATCGCGACGATCGGCAACGCGATCCACAGACCGAGGCGGAAGACCTCGGCGCCCCACACCTGCGGCTGCAGCGTGCGGATGACCTCGAACGGCGCATCGCTGACCGGGAAGGCCTCGAAGCTGCGCAGCACCGCAGCGAGCAGCAGCAGGTGGCCGTTGACCACCACGAACAGCAGCGAGCCCATCGTGCTGAAGAAGCGGCTGGTCGCGGTGCCCTGGCTGCCGGTGGCAGGGTCGAAGAACCCGGCGAAGTTCAGGCCCATCTGCAGGCCGATCAGTTCGCCGGCGAATTCGAGCGCGGTGAAGACGATGCGCGCCGCGAAGCCGATGGTCACGCCGACCAGCACCTGCTGCACCACCATCGCGAAGGCCACCGGGCTGTCCAGCGACACCACCGGCATCGGCGGCAGGCTGGCCTGCGCGCACAGCGCCACCAGCAGCGCCAGGCTGATCTTGACGCGCGCCGGCACCGAACGCGACGACAGCACCGGCACGGTGGCCAGCATCGACAGCGTGCGCAGCGCCGGCCACAGCAGCGGCAGCAGCCACTGCATCAGCTGCGCCTCGGAGAAGGTGAGCATCCGGCGCTGCCTCGGGGGTCAGGCCACGGCGGTCGGGATGGCCTGCAGCATGCGCTGGAGGTACTCGACCAGCGTGGTCAGCATCCACGGCCCGGCCACCGCCATCACGATGACCGCGGCGACCAGCTTCGGCACGAAGCTCAGCGTGGCCTCGTGCACCTGCGTGGCGGCCTGCACCACCGAGATCAGCACGCCGACCACGAGGATCGTCAGCAGCATCGGCGCGGCGACCCACAGCAGCGTCAGCAGGCCTTGCTGGCCGATCGTGAAGACTTGGCTTGCGTCCATCGGAAATCCCTCACGTGGCGAAGCTGGCGGCCAGTGAACCCAGGAGCAGGTTCCAGCCATCGGCCAGCACGAACAGCATCAACTTGAACGGCAGCGCCACCAGCACCGGCGACAGCATCATCATCCCCAGGCTCATCAGCACGCTGGCCACCACCATGTCGATGACCAGGAACGGGATGAAGATCAGGAAGCCGATCTGGAACGCCGACTTCAGCTCGCTGGTGACGAACGCCGGCACCAGCACGCGCAGCGGCACTTCTTCGGCCTTCTGGCCGGCCGGCAGCTTGGCCATGCGCGCGAACAGGCCCAGGTCGGCCTGGCGCGTCTGCTTCAGCATGAAGGCGCGCATCGGCTGCTCGCCGCGGGCCAGCGCCTCGTCGAAGCTGATCTGGTTGGCCGCGAACGGCTTGTAGGCGTTGTCGTAGACCTGGTCCAGCGTCGGCCCCATCACGAACATCGTCAGGAACAGCGACATGCCGACCACCACCTGGTTCGGCGGCGCCGCCTGCGTGCCCAGGGCCTGGCGCACCAGGCTGAGCACGATGACGATGCGGGTGAAGCCGGTCATCAGCAGCAGCACCGCCGGCAGGAACGACAGCGCGGTGAAGAACAGCAGCGTCTGGATCGGCACCGAGTAGGTGGTGCCGCCCGCGCCCTGGCCGACCATCAGCGGCAGCGTGCTGCTGCCGCCGGTCGCCTGGGCTAAAGCCGGTACGGAAAGTGCCGACAACACCGACAAGGCCAGGAGCTTGCCCGCGGCACCGCGCAGGCACGAAGGAAGGGCGCGCATCATCGGCCTCACCGGGGCTTGCGCAGCTGCGCCTTCAGGGCCTGCGCGAACGACACCGCGGGCGCGGGCGCCACCGGTTCGTGCACCGTCAATGCCGGCGGCTGCTCCAGCGTGTGCAGCGTGTTCACCTGCTGCGGCGTGACGCCCAGCACCAGCCAGCGCCGCGCTTCGCCCTCGCCCACTTCCACCGTCACCACGCGCTGCTGCGCACCCACCGCCAGCGTGCCCACCAGCCGCGGCAGGCCGCCCTGCGCGCGCGGGCGCAGGCCACCGGCCATGCCGCTGCGCTTGAGCATCCACAACGCCAGCGGGATCAGCGCCAGCACCACCACGAACCACAACAGCCCGGTCCATGAAGCACCCGTCATCTCGTGTCACCCGCCCCGTGAAAGTCGTCGCATGCGTTCGCTCGGCGTCACGATGTCGGTGAGCCGGATGCCGAACTTGTCGTTCACGACCACCACCTCGCCCTGCGCGATCAGGTAGCCGTTGACCAGCACGTCCATCGGTTCGCCGGCCAGGGCGTCGAGCTCGACCACCGAGCCCTGCGCCAGCTGCAGGATGTGCTTGATCGGGATGCGCGTGCGGCCCAGCTCCACGGTCAGCTGGACCGGGATGTCCAGGATCATGTTGATGTCGTTCACCGAACCGGCCGGCGCACTGGGCGCGTTGAAGTTCGTGAACGCCGCCGGGGCCACGCTGTCGGCGGCCAGCAGCTCGCCGCTCATGCCGCCCACGCCGGGCGCATCGGTCTGCTGCTCCTCGAGCGCGGCAGCCCATTCGGCCGCCATCGCATCCTGGTCCTCGCCGTCCGCGGCAGCGGCGGCGGCAGCGAAATCGTCGTCAACCGACATTCTCTTCTCCAATCCAGGTCATGTTCTCGCCGGTGGTCAGGCGTTCGACCTTGAGTGCGTAGTGCCCGTTCGAGGTGCCGTACTGCGCTTCCAGCACCGGCACGCCGTCCACCTTGGCGCGGATCACCTTCTCGAGGTCCAGTTCGATGAAGTCGCCCGGCTTGAACGACAACAGCTGTTCCACCGTCGCCGGCGCCGAACCGAGCTCGGCGACGAGCTGCACCTCGGCGGCCTGGATCTGGTTGGTCAGCAGCTTCACCCAGCGGCGGTCCGGCTCGACCGAGTCGCCCTGCACCGTCGAATACAGCACGTCGCGGATCGGCTCCAGCGTCGCGTACGGCACGCAGAAGTGGATCGTGCCGGTGGTCTCGCCGATCTCCAGCGTGAAGCTGGAGGTGACGACGATCTCGCCCGGCGCGGCGATGTTGGCGAACTGCGGCTGCATCTCCGAACGCTGGTAGTCCAGCTCGAGCGGGTAGATGCCGTGCCAGGCCTTCTTGTACTCGTTGGTGATGACCTCGACCATGCGCAGGATCACGCGCTGCTCGGTGGGCGAGAAGTCGCGGCCCTCGATGCGCGTGTGGAACTTGCCCACGCCGCCGAACAGCGCGTCGATCACCGCGAACACCAGCGTCGGGTCGCAGACGATCAGGCCCGAGCCGCGCAGCGGCCGCACCTGCACGATGTTGAAGTTGGTCGGCACCACGGTCTCGCGCAGGAAGGCGCTGTACTTCTGCACCTTGATGCCCCCGACCGAGACCTCGGGCGTCTTGCGGATGAAGTTGAACAGGCCGATGCGGATGTTGCGGGAGAAGCGCTCGTTGATGATCTCCATCGTGGGCATGCGCCCACGCACGATGCGCTCCTGGCTCGCGATGTCGTAATCGCGGATGCCGCCTTCCTGCTGCTCTTCCTGCTCGAGCTTCTGGCTCTCGCCGGTGATCCCTTGCAGCAGGGCATCGACTTCGTCCTGCGAAAGAATCTGCTGGTTCATCCTTCAACTCCGCAAGCGGTTCCGGATCCAGGTTGCCTGGTCCGGAACACGGCCCCCTTGGGGGGTAGCGAACGCAGTGAGCTCGGGGGCTCCATCATTGGATGATGAAACTGGAGAACAGCACTTGCTGCACCGGGTTGTGCTCGGCGGCCTTTTTCTTCTTCTTTTTCTTCTTCGGCGTGGCCTCGGGCGGCGGCTCGTCCTCGTCTTCGTCCTCGATCTCGATGCCCATGGGGCGCACCGACTCGCGCATGATCTCGCGCGCCAGCTTTTCCTTGCCTTCGCGCTCGAGCAGCTCGGCGGCCGACTTGTGTGCCAGCACCATCAGGATGCCGGCGCGGATGGCCGGCATGTAGGCCTTCATCTCTTCGGCGAAGTGCGCGTCGTCCACTTCCAGCGTCACGCCGATCTGGGCGTAGCGCTCCTGTTCCTTGTCGGTCAGGTTGACCGTGAACGGGTCCAGCGCGACGAAGGTGGGCGGCGTCTTGTGGTCGTCCTTCTTCTTCGCGTGCGACTTCTCCACCGCGGGCGCGTCGCCGTCTTCTTCCATCGCCTCGGCTTCGGCCTGCTTCTTCTTCATGACGAAGAAGGCCGCGCCGCCGCCGCCCAGCAGCAGCACCGCCACGGCCGCGATGATGATGATCAGCTTCTTGGACCCCTTCTTCGCCGGGACCACTGCGTCTTCGGCAGCCGCTGCAGCAGACATGACTCTCTCCAGACACCGTTGGGCGACACCCGGTATGGGCGCACCGCCACTTCACTGGTGAGAATTATTCGGGTCCACCCCGATGCGGGATGACGCGAAAAACGCGCCAAAACGCCCGGTGCTCGACTGCTGGAACGGGCGCCGTCCGCTCCTGCTGCGATCAGGCGTACAGGTCGAGCGCCCCGGCGGCGCCGCCGCGCGTGCGCCCCGGCCCGCCGGCCGGCACCGGCATCGTGATCTGCGTCACGCGCGACGCGGCGCCGGCGGCCTCGCCGCCGCCCGGGCGGCCGTCGCCGCGCGAAGCACCGCTGCCGCCATGCCCCTGGCCGCGCGCACCCGCGTCGGACTGCGCCTGTGCGCCCGCCCCGCCCTGGCCCGCGAAGGCGCTGCCCTGCTCACGGCCCATGTCGCTCACCTCGCTGGCCGCCAGCACCAGGCCATCGGCGCGGAAGGCCTCGGTGAGGGCCGGCAGGCTGGCGTCCAGCAGCGCGCGGGTCTCGGCGTGGGCGGCGCTCAGCGACAGCCGCGCCTCCTGGCCCTGCATCTCGATGCGCACCGCCACCGGGCCGAGTTCGGCCGGGTTCAACTGCAGGCTGGCCTGGTGCAGGCCTTCCTTGGCCAGGCGGCTGATCGTCACGCCCACGGCCGAGCCGAAGCCGGCGTCGTGCACCGGGGTGTCCACGCGGGGATCGACGGGTGCCGCCGCGGCCGGCGTGCCGGCCTCGGCGCCGTTCACCAGCGGGGCCGGCGCGGCGCCGGCCTGCGCGGCGGCATGGCCCAGCGCGTCGGCGAAGCGGGGCTCGCCGCCCTGGCTGCGGTCCTGCGGGATCTCGCGAGGGGCTTCGCCGGCCCCCGAGAGTCCGGCAGCGGTGTCTGCGGCGGCCTGCGGGGCGGCCTTGGCGGTGTCGCCACGGCGCAGCGCGGCGTCCGCGGCGGTGGTGGCAGGGGCGCCTTCGGCCCCCTTGCCACCGGCTCCGGCGCGGGCCCGCTGGCGCACCGCGTCCAGCACCTCGCGCGCCATCGCGGCGGCCTTCAGGTCATCGGTGGGCGCGGCCGGCTGCTGCGCGGGCGGCATCGCCGCGGCGGCGGCCGCGGTGGCGGCCTCCGCCGGCGGCGCGCCGCCGTTCAGCAGCCAGTGCGCCAGCGTCGGGCCGGTCTCGCGCGAGCGCTCGGGGCGGTCGGTGGCCTCGGTCTCGTCGCTGGCCTCGCTGTCCTGGGCGCGCTCGGCTTCGGGGGCTTTCGCGGCCGGGTCATCCTGGCCCTTGGCCTCGGTGCGCGCGGCGCTGCGCTCGTCACGCGCAGGCTCGGCTGGCTTCGGTGCGGCACCGGCGTCCCGGGCCCCCTGCAGCAGCTGCGCAAAACCGCCGCCCGGCGCATCGGCCGGCGCCGCGGTGGGGCGGGCCGTGTCGAGGCGCGCGCGTTCGGCATTCAAGGAGGAGGCATTGCTGAGCGGGTTCATCGACGGCTTTCGACGGATTTCACGGTGCGGCGTTGCGGTGCGGGGCCGGCGTTCAGGTGCGCGTGTGCGCGCCCCAGCGGTCCACCCGCTGCCAGGCAGCGCGGCTGGCCAGCTCGTCCATCTGCTTCTGTTCGCGCTGCGCGGCGTTGCGGGCCAGGGCCGTCTCGCGGCGCCCGATCAGCTTGCCCACCGAGGCCACACGCAGCTCGGCGGCCACCGTGTCGGCCATGCAGCGCGCCAGCTCGGCCCGCAGCCGCTCGACCTGCTGGCCCTGCTGGTCCACCGCGCCGTGCAGGCGGCCGACGAAGTCCTGGTAGACCTGCACCAGCGTGATCGCCATGCCCCGCTTGAGCTGCTGGCTCCAGCGGCCCTCGTATTCGGCGCGGTAGTCGTGCAGCTGCTGCGCCTGCTGCTCGGCGGCGGCCAGCGCCCGTTCCACCTTGCGCTGGCGCTGCAGCGCGGCGTCGCGTTCGGACTCGGCCTGCTCGAGCAGGATGCGCAGCGGTTGCAGCGTCGGGTGGTTCATGGGGCGTCCCTCGGATCAGTTTGTGGGTGTGGGCCGGGTCAGACGGCGCGCGCGACGTGCTGCAGGTGCTCCACGGTCTCGGCCAGTGCGGCGCGGGTCCAGGTGTCCTGCTGCAGCAGCGCGCGGATCGCGGGCTGCGACTTCACCGCGAAGTCGAGCTCGGGGTCGTGGCCGGGCTGGTAGGCGCCCAGCGCGATCAGGTCGCGTGCCTTGCTCAGGCGCGCCAGCATCTGGCGCATCCGGCGGGCGGCCTCCTGGTGCTCGCGCGGGACGACGTTGTTCATCACCCGCGAGATCGACTTCTCCACGTCGATCGCCGGGTAGTGCCCCGACTCGGCCAGCTCGCGCGACAGCACGATGTGGCCGTCCAGGATGCCGCGCGCCGCGTCGGCGATCGGGTCCTGCTGGTCGTCGCCCTCGCTGAGCACGGTGTAGAACGCGGTGATCGAGCCCTGCCCCGGCCCGCCGTTGCCGCTGCGCTCCACCAGCTGCGGCAGCTTGGCGAAACACGACGGCGGGTAGCCCTTGGTGGCCGGCGGCTCGCCGATGGCCAGCGCGATCTCGCGCTGCGCCATCGCATAGCGGGTCAGCGAATCCATCAGCAGCAGCACGTGCTTGCCTTCGTCGCGGAACGATTCGGCGATCGCGGTGGCGTACATCGCGCCCTGCATGCGGGTCAGCGGCGGCGCGTCGGCGGGCGCGGCCACCACCACCGAGCGGGCGCGGCCTTCGTCGCCGAGGATGTCCTCGATGAACTCCTTCACCTCACGGCCACGTTCGCCGATCAGCCCGACGACGATGACGTCGGCCGAGGTGTAGCGGGCCATCATGCCCAGCAGCACGCTCTTGCCCACGCCGGTGCCGGCGAACAGGCCGATGCGCTGGCCGCGGCCGACGGTGAGCATCGCGTTGATCGCGCGCACGCCGGTGTCCATCGGGGTGCGCACCGGGTCGCGTTCCATCGCGTTGATCGGGCGGCGCACCAGCGGTTCCTGGTGCACGTGCCGCAGCGGCCCCAGGTGGTCGATCGGCTGGCCCGTCGCGTCGACGACCCGGCCGAGCAGGCCCGCGCCCACCGGCAGGTGGCGCGAACGGTCTTCGCTGCGCCGCCACGGGTGGGCCGCCTGGCCGAGCACCGGCGCCTGCACCGGCGTCTCGCACGGCACCACGCGGGCGCCGCTGACCAGGCCATGGATGTCGCCCGTGGGCATCAGGAAGGCACGGTCACCCGAGAAGCCGACCACTTCGGCCGGCACCGGCGGCAGGTGGTCCATCCGCACTTCGCAGAGCGACCCCACCGGCACGCGGATGCCGGCGCATTCGAGCACCAGGCCGGCCACGCGCACCAGCGTGCCGTGGGTGGCCAGCGGCACCGGCGACGACGCGAACGAGTGCAGGTCGTCGAGGTAACGCATCCACTTGTCGACGGCCATGTTCATGCGGCGCCCTCCGCCGTGTCACCTTCCTGGGGGGAGGGCAACGGCAGGTCGCAGCGCTGCTCCAGCGACGCCTCGGCCTGGCCGAGCGCGGCAGTGGCACGCTGCCAGCGCGAGCCCACCTGGGCGTCGACGACCCCGATGTCCGATTCGACGATGCAGCCGCCGCGCGCGACCCGGGGATCGGCCACCAGCCGCGCACCGCGGGCCGCGAGCAGCTCGGCGGTGCCGCTGGCGACGATCGGCTGGTCTTCGGCGTTCACCCGCACGACGACGTGGCGGGCCGACATCAGCACCAGGCCGAGCGCCTCCTGCGTGACCGCGACGACCTGCGCCGGGTTCACCGTCAGCTCGGTGCGCACCACCTGGCGCGCCATCTCCAGCGCGATGCCGGCGACGCGCTGCGCCAGGTGCTGTTCGAGCGTGTCGAACTGCGCCTGCATGCGCTGGATCACCGCGGCGACCTGCGCGCTGCACTGTGCCGAATAACTCTGCTTGAAGGCTTCCATCGCGGCCAGGCCGTCGCGGTAGCCGTCCTGGTAGCCGCCTTCGCGGGCGCCGCGCAGCTCGGCAGCGCGGGCCGCGGTCTCGGCCACTTCGCGCTGCACGGCCAGTTCGGCCTGGCGCTGCGCCTCGCGTTCGGCTTCGCGCTTGACCAGCTCGGGATCGGGGGCGGTGGCCACCGGCGGCCGACGTTTCTCGCCGAACGAATCGGGCCGCCAGGCCGAGAAGCCGTTGAGCTCCTCGCGCGGGATGAAACGCTGGTGCACCGACTTCGGCGCCTCGGGCGGCACGCGCGGCCGCGCTTCGTCGGCCGCGGCGCGTTCGGCCAGCGAGGGCTTGGTGCTGGGCCGCGCCGGGATCGCCCCGAAGGGATTGCGACTGTCAGAGGAACGCGTCATCGCCGCCTCCGCTCAGCACGATCTGGCCTTCGTCGGCCAGGCGGCGGACGATCTTCAGCAGTTCCTTCTGCTCGCTCTCGACTTCGGAGACCCGCACCGGGCCGCGCGATTCGAGGTCTTCGCGCAGCGTCTCGGCGGCGCGGGTGGACATGTTGCGGAACACCTTCTCGCGCATCTCCGGCGTGGCGCCCTTCAGCGCGATCAGCAGCGATTCGGTCTGCACTTCCTTCAGCAGCGCCTGCACGCCCTTGTCGTCCACCTTCACGAGATCGTCGAAGGTGAACATGTTGTCCATGATCTTCTGCGCCAGCTCGTTGTCGGCTTCGCGGATGTAGTCGAGCACCGCCGTCTCGATCGAGCTGCCCATCATGTTGATGATCTCGGCCGCCGGCTTCACGCCGCCCAGCGAGGCCTTGCGGGTGCGGTCGCCACCGGCGAGCACCTTGGAGAGCACCTCGTTCAGGTCCTTCAGCGCGGTGGGCTGGATGCCGTCGAGCGTGGCGATGCGGATCAGCACCTCGTTGCGGCCGCGCTCGGGCAGGTGCTTCAGCACGTCGGCCACCTGGTCGAAGTCCAGGTGCACCAGGATCGCGGCGACGATCTGCGGGTGTTCGTTGCGCAGCAGTTCGGCGATGGACCCCGGGTCCATCCACTTCAGGCTCTCGATGCCGGTGATGTCGCTGCCCTGCAGGATGCGGTCGATCAGCAGGTTGGCCTTGTCATCGCCCAGCGCCATGCGCAGCACGTTCTTCACGTACTCGTCGGTGTTGCCCACCAGCAGGCTCTGCTGCTCGGCCTGCTCGGCGAACTTGACCAGCACGTTGTCGAAGCGCTCGCGCGGCACGGCGCGCATCCTGGCGATGGTCTCGCCCAGCCGCTGCACCTCCTTCGGCGTGAGGTGCTTGAACACCTCGGCGGCTTCCGTCTCGCCAAGCGACATCAGCAGGATCGCGGCGTCTTCGAGGCCTTGTTCATCCATGGTAGTGCGGGTCGGGTGATCGGGTCGAAGGGAGTGTGGGCAGCGTCAGACGCCGTTGGTGATCCAGCCGCGCAGGATGTTCGCGACGGCGGCCGGGTTCTCGGCGGCGATGCGGCGGGCTTCGTCCAGGCGCTGCTGCGCCGGGTCGACCTGCGGCTCGTCGGGCGCCGGCAGCGCGACCGCATTGCCGCCTTCGCCGGCCATGGCCATCGGCGTGCCGTCGGCGTTCAGCGCCGGCAGTTCGGCGCCGTCGTCGACCACCGCCTCGACGCGCAGCGCCTCCGGCTTGACCTGCTGCAGCACCGGGCGGATCGCGCCGAAGACGACGATCGCCGCCACCAGCGCCAACCCGATCGGCCAGCCCAGCGTGTGCAGCATCTCCTGCGCCTGCGGCTGCTTCCACAGCGGCACCTCTTCGACCACCGGCTTCTCGATCTGGAACGGCGCGCTGATCACCTTGACGGAGTCGCCGCGGTCCTTGTTGAAGCCGACGGCTTCCTGCACCAGCGAGGTCAGCTTGTCGAGCTCCTCCTGCGTCGGCGCGACGTTCTGGGTGTTGCCCTTCTTGTCGGTGGTGCTGCGGTGGTTGACCACCACGGCGGCCGTCAGCCGGCGGATCTGGCCGGTGGCACCGCGGGTCACGCGCACGGTCTTGTCCACCTCGTAGTTGGTCACGGCCTCGCGCTTGGAAGTGCCGCCATTGCCGGTGCTGCCGTTGCCGGCGCCCGCCTGCAGCGGTGCGGCCGGTCCGTTGACCGGGGCGCTGGTGGGGCCGGGCGGCTGGTTGCTCGCCGCGCCCGGCACGCCGCTGGGCTGCGCGGCATTGCCGTTGCTCTGCTCCGACGTCTGCGCGCTGCGCACCGCGGCGGGTTCGCTGCCCTGGTTCGGCTTGAATTCTTCCGAGGTCTGCTCGGTCTGGGTGAAGTCGACGTCGGCGGTGACCTGGGCGCGCAGGTTGTCGCGGCCGATCACCGGCTCGAGCAGGTCCATCACCCGCTTGGTGTAGTTGCGCTCCAGCGTGTTCACGTACTGCAGCTGCTGGGCGTCCATGCCGTCGGCCCGCGCCATGCCCTCGTCGGGCCCGGACAGCAGCGCGCCGGTCTGGTCGAGGATGCTCACCGCCTTCGGGTTCAGCTCGGGCACGCTGGAGGCGACCAGGTGCACGATGCCGGCGATCTGCGCCTTGTCCAGCGCGCGGCCGGGGTGCAGCGTCAGCAGCACGCTGGCGCTGGGCTTCTGCTGCTCGCGGAAGAAGCCGTTCTGCTGCGGCAGCGCCAGGTGCACGCGGGCGGCCTCGACGGCGGCCATCGACGTGATCGAGCGCACCAGCTCGCCCTCGAGGCCGCGCTGGAAGTTCAGCCGCTCCTGGAACTGCGTGGTGCCGAAGCGGGCGCTGTCCATCAGCTCGAAGCCGACGGTGCCGCCCTTGGGCAGGCCGGCCTGGGCCAGCTTCAGGCGCACGTCGTGCACCTGCTGTGCCGGCACCAGGATCGCCGAGCCGCCTTCGGTGTACTTGTAAGGCACGTTCAGCTGCGAGAGCTGCGCGATGATGGCGCCGCCGTCCTTGTCGGACAGGTTGGCGAACAGCACCTTGTAGTCGTCCGAGCGGCCCATCGTCAGGGCCGCGACGAGCACCCCCACCAGCGCCAGCAGGCCGCCGGCCAGCATCAGCTTGCGCGGCAGCGGCAACGCCATCAGCCGCGACCAGAAGTTCGCGGGCCCGGCGGCTGCGGCGGCAGCGTCATTCAGCGGTTGAAGGGTGGCGTTTTCCATGGACTGCGAGGGCACTCGTGGCCCGGCACCGGCCGGGTCGTCGTCCATGGATTATTCGAATCGGCACGCCGGCGGATGGCGGGAACAGCCGGGCTTCGGGACGGCACTTCGCCCCATCGGCAGTGGCGCGGAAAACTAAAGTGCCCACATGGACGTCAAGCTCAAGCCCTTCAACTTCGCGCAGGCGGCCGCCCGGGCCGGCATGCCGGAGGTGGCTGAGCGGGTGCGCCAGTCGGCCCGCACCGCCGGCCTGTCGGGCACCGGCGCGGTCTCGCCCACCGAGGGCGGCGGCTTCCAGGTGGCGCTGTCGCAGGCGCTGCGCTCGGTGAGCAACACCCAGAACGAAGCCTCGGCCCTGCAGCGGGAGGTGTCGCTGGACAACCCCACCGTCAGCATCGAACAGACGATGGTGGCGATGCAGAAGGCGCAGGTCGGCTTCCAGGCGGCCCTCACGGTCCGCAACAAATTGGTCCAAGCCTACAGCGACATCATGAACATGCAGGTGTAGCGAGGCGCCCGCAGGGCCGCCGATCATTCCAGCCCTTGCATGGGTCCGGCTCCGCCGGCCCGTCGCAAGCACCCCCTCGGGGGGCGCGAGCGCAAGCGAGCTGGGGGCCTACAACACCAACATGTGCTGGCGGCGCTGGGTGTGGTCGATGTAGCGTTGGAGCGTGCGGGTGTCGTCGGGCGTCAGGGCGGAGATCTCGCAGCCCAGGCGAACCCCCTGTGCCCCCGGCGCGCCGATGTGCACGACGCGGATCGAAGCGTTCACTTCCGTGTGCGGGTCGACCTGCAGCGGGCGCGCTTCGAGCACGTCGCCCAGCGCCGGCACCGGCATGCCGGCCGGCCACAGGATCGCGATGCCGCCGTGGCTCAGGTCGAGCACCCGCGCCTGCAGCGACGCGCCCTCCGGCAGCGCGAAACGGGCCGTCGGCCGGGTGTGGCTGAGCGGCTGCACGCGGAAGCTGTCGCGCTTCTGGAAGCGGTACGCCTCGGTCGGGTAGCGTGCATTGAAGGCGCTGGCGCCGCGGCCGTGCACCAGCACCAGGTCGTCGAGGTCGAACTGCAGCTTGACGTTGTCGAGGTAGGCCGTGGCCTCGCCTTCACCCGCGAGCACCAGCGCCTGCACCTCGGGCTTGGTCGGATCGGCGCTGAGGACCAGGCGGCGGCCGCTCTCGTCGGCGGCCCAGAGCGCGGTCACCAGGCTGACGCCGCTGCGGTCGCTCATCGTCACGGGCACCTGGCCGTCGATGAGCCGGCGCAGCACCGCAGCGATCTCGGCGCGGTCGTCAAGGCGGCAGGCGCCCAGCACGGGCACTGGCGGATCGCTCGGCACGGACTCGGACATCGGGGCAGCCTCCAGCGGACAACCAGCAGGACTCAATGCAGGATGTTACGGGGCTTGCCCGCGAGCATCTGGTCCAGGTCTTCGAGCCACGGCTCGGCGAGCGTGCGGATCTCGGCGTCGTTGACGAGGATGCGCTGCATGATGCGCGCCTTCAGCTGCGCCTCTTCGGCCCCCAGGCGCTGTTCGGCCGCCGCGTGCTTCAGTTGCGAGATCAGCACGGCGCAGGCGCCTTCCAGCTTGACCACGCGGTCCCAGTTGCCTTCGCGGGCGGCCTCGAGCATGTCGTGGCTGGCCTGCTCGATGGCCTCGTAGTAGTTCAGCAGGGCCGGCGTGTCCTGGGACAGGTCGACGGCAGCGGCGTCGGATGACGAACGGCGGGGGGTGGTCATGATGGGTCTTGATCCTCGTACAACCAGATCAGGCGGGCACCTGCGCACCGATGGACACCCACGCATCGCGCAGCGGCTCCATCAGGTGGCGGCATTCATCGAGGCGCGCCTCGTCGTTGTGCAGGTGGGCCTGCAGCAGTGCGGCCGAGACATAGCCGTACAGCAACGAGAGGTTCTGGGCGATCTCGCCGGCGGCCGGGTTCAACGTGGCCTTCAGGCCCTCGTCGACGATGCGGCCAGCGCGGGTGAGCGCACGGGCCTTGGCTTCGCGGTCGCCCGCGGCGATCGCGCCGCGCGCCTGCACCAGGCAATCGAGGAATCCGTCGAACAGCATCGTGACGAGCCGGTGCGGCGAGGCACCTTCGATCCCGGTCTGGGCACCGACTTGCCGGTACAGACCGGACATCATCTGGGCGGCAGGGGAGCGGCTGGGGGAGAACTGAGCGAACATGGTTCGGAAGGATCGATTGCGTGATGAATGTTTATCGGCCTGCCGCCCTTCCCACTTGAGCCGCCGGCCGGCAGGGAAAGACCGGTCTTCAGCACCTTTTCGAGGCGATCACCGACGCATCAGCTGCTCGACTTGTTCCAGTTGGCCACCTGCTGCGTCACGTAGGTGGAGAGCGCGTTGAGCTTGCCCATCTGCGTGTCCAGCGCGCTGTACTGCGCGGTCAGGCGCGCCTGCACCGCGGTCATGCGGTCCTCGAAGTCCGACTGCTGCTTGCTGTTCTGCCGCAGCTGTTCCTTCAGGCTGGTCTGGCGCGTGACGACGGCGCCGTCGATCGACAGCATCGAGCGCGACCAGTCGCGGATGCGGCTGCCGAAGCCGTCGTCGGTGTCGTCGCCGATGGCGTTGTCGCCGAACAGCTTCTTCATCTCCTCGGGTTTCGCCACCGCCGCGGTGAGCTTGCCGGTGTCGATCTTCAACGTGCCGTCGGATTGCGGGTCCAGCCCGATCTCCGAGAGCCGGTCGAACGACGCCGAGCCGCCCGAGTTGGCCGTGCCGAGGCTGCGCAGCGCCGAGCGCAGCGCGTTCGCGCCGGCATCGCCCTGCAGCGTGCCGGCCGTCTTGGAGTCCTGGTCGTACTTCGTCTGCGCCTTCATGTACGTCGCCAGGTCGTTGTACGCCGTCACGAACGCCTCGACGTTCTTGCGCATCGTGTCGGTGTCGTAGGCCACGCTCAGCGTGGCCGCCGTCGTGGTCGGGGCCTTGGCCACGAACGACACGCCCTGGATCACGCCGTCGAAGGTGTTGGTCTTCGAGGTCACGGTCAGGCCGTCGACCACGGCGATGGCATCGCTCGCCGCCTTGGTCTGCTGCATCGAGTTGACGCCGGCACTGGGATCGAAGCCCAGCGACGACAGCCCGTTGGCATCGCCGCTGTCACCGTCGTCGTCGGTCACGCTGAGGCGGAACCCGCTCTCGGCCCCCGTGGCCTTCGAGCGCAGGATCAGCCGCGAGCCGCTGCTGTCGCTGATGATGGACGCCGAGACGCCGGCGCTGGAGGCGTTGATCTTGTCGCGGATCGACTCCATGCTGTCGCTGCTGGAGATCGCGACGTCGACGAAGCTGGGGTAGTTGATCGGCGTGAACGCGCTCTGGTCGGCATTCCAGTTGCCGCCTTCGATGCGCAGCGTGCCGCTCATGCCGGCCGCCTCGGTGGCGCTGCTGCGGCTGGCCGACGCCAGGGTCTGGCTCGACGCCAGCGCCGTCACCTGGATGCTGTAGGCCCCGGCGACCGCTCCGTCGGTGGTGGTCGCGCTGAGCGCAGCGTCGACCGACGAGGTCGCCTTCGTCTGCGCCCAGTTGCTCGACGTGGCCAGCTTGCCGGCGGCGTCGCCCAGTGCCGACACATAGCTCTGCAGCTTGCCGTAGGACGACAGCTTCGCGTTCAGCTTCGTGGCCGTGTCCTGCATGCCGGTCAGCGGGGCACGCTCCACCTTCATCAAGCTGGAGATGATCGAGTCGACATCGAGGTTGCTGCCAACCCCGAGGGACGACAGGCCTGAGCTGGAAGAGGTGGCCATCGCGAGCCTCCGCGGAAAGGGACAGGATGAAAGGCAAAGTCCAGGTCATGCCCCGGAAAGGGCATGCCTGGACCTTGATCGGCAGGCGCCGGAAAAACTTGAGGCGCGGATCCGCCTGGATCGTCAGCCCTGCAGGAGCTTCAGCACCTGCTGCGGCAGCTGGTTGGCCTGCGCCACCATCGCGTTGCCGGCCTGCTGCAGCACTTGCGAACGCGACAGGTTGGCGGTTTCCGAGGCGAAGTCGGCATCCATGATGCGGCCGCGGGCGGCCGACTGGTTCTCGACGTTGACCTGCAGGTTCTTGATCACCGCGTCGAAGCGGTTCTGCAGCGCGCCATAGTCGGCACGGGCATCGTTAACCTTGTTCAGCGCGTAGTCGATCACGTTGATCGCATCGTCGATCGAGGTCGCCGTGGTGGCCGCGCCGGTGCTGTCGGTCGAGCCGATCGTGATGCCATTGGTGCCGTCGAACTGCGAGATCACGGTCGACATCGCATCGCCGATGGTCAGCGTGGGCGGCGAGGCGGTCGCAGCGGTTTGCAGCGTGGTGTAGTTGGAGGCGGTGCCCACCATGTTGACACCGGTGACCGTGATGCGGTCGTCCGTCGTCGTGCCGGCGCCGACCTGGAACTCCATCGACGCCACCGAGCCGTCGAACATCTTCTGGCTGTTGAACGACGAGTTGTTGATCGTGCGGGAGATTTCCTGCTGCAGCGCGAGGAATTCCTTCTGCAGGTTGTCGCGGTCGCCGGTGCTGTTGGTGGCGTTGCGCGATTGCACCGCCAGTTCGCGCATGCGCTGCAGGTTGTCGCCGATGGTGCTGAGCGCGCCCTCGGCGGTCTGCGACAGCGAGATCGCGTCGTTGGCGTTGCGGATCGCAGCGTTCATGCCACGCACTTGCGTGTTCATGCGCTCGGCGATCGCCAGGCCGGCGGCATCGTCCTTCGCGCTGTTGACGCGCAGGCCCGAGGACAGGCGCTGCATCGACGTCGCGAGCGAGCTCTGCGAGGTGTTCAGGTTGCGCTGGGCATTCAGCGAAGCCAGATTGGTGTTGATCGTCTGCGGCATGTAACTCTCCTAAGCGTTCCGGATGAACCAGCACACGGCGACACTGGTTCCGCGGTCGCGGGCTGCGGGCAGAGCCCCGAAGAGGATCTCTGTTGACTGGATTGTCGGCAGGCGATCGGATGCAGAACGATCGAAATGAGGTGGCGAAAGGCCCTTGTTTCGCGCCGCAAACGAAACGGGCCGCCCGAAGGCGGCCCGTCCCAAGCCCCGGCGTGCCGGGGCGCGGCGCAGTGGCTCAGCGCAGCAGCGACAGCACCTGCTGCGGCAGCTGGTTGGCCTGGGCGATCATCGCCGTGCCGGCCTGCTGCAGCACCTGGGCGCGCGACAGGTTGGCGGTTTCCGTCGCGAAGTCGGCGTCCATGATGCGGCCACGGGCGGCCGACTGGTTCTCGACGTTGACCTGCAGGTTCTTGATCACCGCGTCGAAGCGGTTCTGCAGAGCACCGTAGGTGGCGCGGGCGTCGTTGACCTTGTCCAGCGCGTAGTCGAGCACCTTGATGGCATCGTCGATGTTCGTCGTGGTCGCCGCGGTCAGCGTGCCGCCTTGCGTGGTGGAACCAATGTTGACACCGTCGGTGCCGTCATTGGCCTTGGTCACCGTGGCCATGACATCGCCCAGGGTGATGGTCGGCGGGCTGGCCTGGGCGGCCGCGTCGAGCGTTGCCACCGTCGAGGAAGTGCCCGTCATGTTGACGCCGGTGACCGTGATGCGGTCGTTCGCCGTGGTGCCAGCGCCCACCTGGTAGTCCTGGCTGGTGCTGCTGGTGAACAGCTTCTGGCCGTTGAACGAGGTGCCCTGGATGGTGCGGTCGATTTCCGTCTGAAGGGCGTTGAACTCCTTCTGCAGGTTGTCGCGGTCGCTGCTGCTGTTGGTGGCGTTGCGCGATTGCACGGCCAGTTCACGCATGCGTTGCAGGTTGTCACCGATGGTGCTCAGCGCGCCTTCGGCCGTCTGCGTCAGCGAGATGGCGTCGTTGGCGTTGCGCACGGCCACGTTCATGCCGCGCACCTGGGTGCTCATGCGCTCGGCGATCGCCAGGCCGGCGGCGTCGTCCTTCGAGCTGTTGACACGCAGGCCGGACGACAGGCGCTGGATCGACGTGGACAGGGACGCTTGCGACGACGCTTGGTTGCGCTGCGCATTCATCGAAATCAGGTTGGTGTTGATGCTGGACATGTGTGACTCCTGAGAAGCGGAAGACCTGGAGGAAAAAAGCCGGCAGTAGCGCCGTGGAACATGCGGCGACGGATCGGTACGAGATCCGTGCCCCTTGCCCGACGCTAGTCAGCCTTGTTGTCTCGGTGGCCTTTGTCCACTCGAACCATCAGCCGGCTAACCGGACCGCGGGACCCTTGTGAGATGCCCGTTGGTTTGCTTATCGGAGACGCCTGCAAGGAACTTTAGGCAGGGATCCCACGCTCTTTTCCGGCGCTTGGCGCCGGAACTGGACCCCTACAGTGTTTTCAATTCGTTGCACCGCGGCGCTGCGCACGCGCGAAGCTGGGCCTGCACCGAGCACCAAAGGACAGGAGGACCCATGCTGCATCTCGTCGTCGCACGCCACCAGGAAACCTTGGCGTGGCTGCACGATCTGCCCGCGAAGACGGCCGTCACGGTCTACAACGCCGGTGCGCCGCTCGACTCCGAAGGGCTGCCGGCCCATGTCACGGTGCATGCCGTGGCCGCCGGGACGGCCCCGATCGCCCTCTTCCTGCGCCACCTGCAGCAGGCCGCTCCACCGGCCGCCGACGAGACGGTGGTGTTCACGCCGGGCGACCCCTTGCGCCACGCGCCCGCGTTCCTCGAGCTGCTGTCGCGGCACGCGGCCTTCGCTCCGTTGCAGGTGCTGTCGTGCCGCGAGGACAGCACCGCCTCCGCCACGCCGATGGTGCGCGGCGAACCGTACGCCCTCGCCACGCTGGCGCCGCTGGCCCATCAGCAGGAGAGCGCGCTGCGTGCCGGCAAGGCCTATCGGCGCAAGCATGGGCTGCCGGAGGGCTCGCCGCTGCTGGCGCACTTCCTCCACCTGGTCGGCCTCACCGCCCTGGCGGCGCAGGCCGCCGATGCCGAGATCGGCCTGCGTGCGCACGGCGCGATGGTGGCGGTGCGCGGCGACACACTGGCCGGCGCGCTGCGCACGCTGGCGCCGCACCTGGACACGCTGGCGCTGCTGCTGCGGGCCGATCGCAACTACCCCGAAGTGGCCGAACGGGCCTGGCTGCACCTGCTCGGCCAGCCGTTCGTGAAGCTCGAGGCGCTGGCAGTGCCCGGCCTGCCGGCGGTCCCCGCACCGGCGGCCTCGATGGCCCGCGTGGTGGCGTCGATCGATGCCGTGCTGGCCCAGTCGGCCCCGCGCCCGGCGGCCCCTGCAGCTCCTGCGCCGGTGCCGGTCGCTCACGACACCGACCTGCTGCGCCAGCGCGCGCAGGCCGCCTTCCTCCGCGGCGACGCGAGCACCGCGTGGGAGCTGCTGCAGCAGGCGCTGGCGCTGGCGCCGCGCGACATCGGCCTGCTCGCCGACGCGACGCAGATGGCCTATGCCCAGCAGGACACCGAGCGTGCGCTGCACTGCGCGCGCCGGGCCCTCGCCGTCGACCCGGGCCATGTCGACTGCCTGTTCACGCTCGGCATGTGCCTGGCCGCCACCGGCGAAGCCGAGGAAGCGTTGGCGATCTTCGAGCGGCTGAACCACGGCGAGCTCGCCGCGCAATGGCAGGAACGCCAGCGCGACCCGGTGCCGCCGACGCTGCCGCACCGCGTCCCGGTCGCGGCCTGATGGCCTGCTGTGGGAGCGGCTTCAGCCGCGATCGGTGGCAGGCAGCGAATCGCGGCTGAAGCCGCTCCCACACAAGCCGCTCCCGCACGAGCTGAGCGCCTGCTCGAGCAACACCCAGCAGGCCGTCCGCTGCGCGGCATCAAGCGACTTCATCCACACCGCCCGCAGCGCGGCCACGTCCTCCTCGGCCGTCACCCCGAAGCAGCGGGCCGGCACGCGCACCTCGCCGAGGTACAACCCGAGCCCGGCCGCGGCCTGCCGCACGGCGCCGGCCGGTGCCGAGACCGGCCGCCACACCACGATGTCGAGGTCCGGCGGCGTGGGCATCACCTGCCAGCGCGCATCCGCGGCGAGCCGGCAGTACCAGTCGCGCGCGGTGTCGAGGCCCGCGCGCAGGCCCGCGGCGAAGCGGCCGGCCGGCACCAGCGGGCACAACTGCAGCGTCGCCCACAGCGCTGCGGCCGTGGCGCCGATGCGCGAGCCTTCGAGGCCGAGCTGGCCGAGCGGCAATGCGGGCTTGGCGTCGAAGTAGGCATACGGCGCGTCGTGCCGGAAGGTCGCCAGCACGCGGCCGTCCGGGTACAGCACCGCGGCGCAACCGAGCGGCTGCAGGCCGTGCTTGTGCGGGTCGATGACGATCGCATCGGCCTGCGGCAACGCATCGAACGCCGGCCGCGCCGCATCGTGCGGGCCGAGCGCCAGCGTGTGGTAGCCGCCGTATGCCGCATCGACCAGCAGCTGCATCCCGCCGTGCCGGCGCGCCGCCAACGCGTGCAGCGGGTCGACCGCACCGACCGCAGTGGTGCCCAGCGTCGCGACGACGATGCAGGGGACGGCG
>Ga0233424_10000317_pt1 | contig 64981 bp, 50 predicted proteins | sample Watercolumn_Towu_FD_181011 | JGI IMG/M metagenome (GOLD analysis project Ga0233424, IMG submission 181011) | Freshwater microbial communities from Lake Towuti, South Sulawesi, Indonesia - Watercolumn_Towuti2014_125_MG | ecosystem: Environmental > Aquatic > Freshwater > Lake | place: Indonesia... | reverse complement strand
CGCCTGCGCCGGCTCGACCTCGCGACGAGGAAGGAGACCGTGCTCACCGCGCACATCAACTGGGACGTGGAGAGCTTCGACCAGTCGCCGGACGGCGCGACCATAGCGTTCATCACGAACGAGGACGGCCTCGGCGTGCTGCACTTGCTGAACACGAAGACCGGCAAGGAACTTCCCGCGCCCAAGCTCCCGCTCGGCGCGGTGTCGAACCTCGAATGGCACGGGAACGGCCGCGACCTCGCGTTCAACATCAGCTCGTCCAAGTCGCCGACGGACATCTACTCGCTTGACGTGAAGAGCGGCAAGGTCGAGCGCTGGACCGAGAGCGAGACGGGCGGATTGAACACGGCGAGCTTCGCCGAGCCGGAGATGATCCGGCTCAAGAGCTTCGATGGCCTCGGCATCTCGGGCTTCATCTACCGGCCGGACGCGAAGAAGTTCCCCGGCAAACGGCCCGTCATCATCAGCATCCACGGCGGGCCGGAGAGCCAGTCGCGGCCGGGCTTCCAGTCGCGGATGAACTACTACATCAACGAACTGGGCTGCGCGCTGCTCTACCCGAACGTGCGCGGCTCGGCGGGCTTCGGGAAGACCTTCCTCACGCTCGACAACGGCTTCAAGCGCGAGGACTCCGTGCGCGACATCGGCGCGTTCATCGAGTGGGTGAAGCGCGACTCGGGGCTGGACGGCGCGCGCATCGCGGTGATGGGCGGCAGCTACGGCGGCTACATGGTGCTCGCCTCGATGACGCACTACAACGACCAGCTCCGCTGCGGCATTGACGTGGTGGGCATCTCGAACTTCGTCACGCTGCTCGAAAGCACCGCGGAGTATCGTCGCGACCTGCGGCGCGTCGAGTATGGCGACGAGCGCGACCCGAAGATGCGCGAGTTCCTGCACAAGATTTCACCGCTCACCAGCGCGAAGAAAATCACCAAGCCGCTCTTTGTGGTGCAGGGCAAGAACGACCCGCGCGTGCCGCTGACCGAGGCCGAGCAGATGGTCAAGGCCGTGCGCGGCAACGGCGGCTCGGTGTGGTATCTGATGGCCAAGGACGAGGGCCACGGCTTCGCGAAGAAGAAGAACGCCGACTTTCAGTTCCTCGCGAGTATCCAGTTCTTCCGCGAGAATCTGCTCAAGTAGCGGAAACTTATTGCAACGGCATGGGCGGCAGCTTGAGGCGGGCGCGGATCTGCTCGACCATCGCCCTGTCGGCGGGCGAGAGCTTGGAGTTCTGCACCTGCTTGAGGATTTCCGCCTTCGTCGCCGCGGTGCCGGAAGCGTATTGGTGCAGCCAGCCTTCCATGATCTCCTGTTTCTCCGCGGGGGTTTTCAACGAGAACCAGTTGCCCTGTGGCGCGGGCGCGGCGGCATCGGCCTTGTGCTCCGGGGTGGCCTGAGGGACGGGTGTCACGGGTGCGGGTGCAGGCGATCCGGGCGAGGGCGCGACGGGAACCGGCGCGGGCGGTGGCGGTTCGGGCTTGCGGCAGGCAGTCAGCGCGATGGCAATCGTGGCGAGCCGGATGATCCGTTGCATGGAGCGGGAAGCCGGTTAGTAGTTCAATCCGTCGGCCAGTTTCCGCGAGTCCGGGTCGTTCGCGGCGATGATGAGTCCGTTGAGCGGGTTGACGGTGACGCTTGGCCGGCGCAGCGCGATGTTTTCATCGTGGTAGTCCTTGGTGATGCGCACAAACTCGCCCTGCCATTTGTAAATCTCGGCGTGGCCATCCACGAAGGAAATCGCCGTGCCGAGCAGATGGCGGCCCGCGGGCGGGTTCCACGCGGTCCATTGGCCGTTGTTGAGGTCGGTGTTGGAGCGGATGCCCTGCGCGCCGTTGTCAATGCTCACGGGGTTTTCCTCGAGGAAGATGATCACCTGGGAGGATTTCAAGATGTCAATGGGCCGCCGCGCGGATTGCGCGACCACGGTGCAGGCGATGCCGACGGACATGGAATAGCTCCGGTGGTGCGGCACCTGCGAACCGACGACGGTTTGCGCGCGGCTGGCTGGGCAAAGGTAGGACTTGGCCGAGTTGTGATAGCGGAAGAGTTTCCCCTGCGTGATGTTGCTCGCGTAGGAGGTGAAGGGATAAAGCGGCGCGACCTGCTGCACATTGCCCCAAACCCATGAATTGGTGCTGGCGGCCGTGGCCTGGGTCGCGGCGTTGTCGTTCGGCACGAACCGGTCGTCGTTCTCCCCATTGTAAAGTTCGTGCGCGACCTGGAGCTGCTTTTGGTTGTTCAAACACTGCGTGTTGTGCGCCTTCTTCTTCGCGCTGGAAAGCGCAGGCAACAGCATGCCGGCAAGGATGGCGATGATGGCGATGACGACGAGCAGTTCAATCAGGGTGAAGCCCGCGCGCGATCGGCCGCGGGCTTGTGAAATCATCGAGTTCATCTGTAGCGCGGGCAACGTAACCACTCTACGCGGTTTCGCAAGCCTGCACCCAACGCGCTTCCCTCGACGCGGCCCGGCACTTACTCTCCGCGCATGACATCGCGCCCGCGCCACTTCGCCAGCGACAACTACGCGGGCATCTGCCCCGAGGCGTGGCGCTCGCTCGACGAGGCCAACCGCGGCCACGCGCAGAGCTACGGCGACGATGAATGGACCGCGAAGGCCAGCGACCTCATCCGCGAAACCTTCGACATGGCGTGCGAGGTGTTCTTCGTCTTCAACGGCACCGCCGCCAATTCCCTCTCGCTCGCGGCCACGGGGCAGTCGTATCACAGCATCCTCTGCCACGAGACGGCGCACGTGGAGACCGACGAGTGCGGCGCGCCGGAGTTCTTCTCGAACGGGATGAAGGTCCTGCAAGTGCCCGGCGCGAACGGCAAGATGGACCCCGCCGGCATCGAGCGCATGGTGACCAAGCGCACCGACATCCATTACCCGAAGCCGCGCGCGGTGAGCGTCACGCAGGCGACGGAACTCGGCACGGTTTACACGCCCGATGAGTTGAAGGCCATCTGGGCGAAGACGAAGCAGTTCGGGCTCAAGCTGCACATGGACGGGGCGCGCTTCGCGAACGCGGTGGCGTCGCTCGGCTGCAAGCCCAAGGAAATCACCTGGCAGTCCGGCGTGGACGTGCTGTGCTTCGGCGGCACGAAGAACGGCGCGGCCGTGGGCGACGCCGTGGTGTTCTTCAACCGGGAGCTTGCCGACGAATTCGAGTGGCGGTGCAAGCAGTCCGGCCAGCTTTGCTCGAAACTGCGCTTCCTCTCCGCGCCGTGGGTCGGGATGCTGCAGGACGGAGCGTGGTTGCGGCACGCCGCGCACGCGAACGCGATGGCCGCGCTGCTTCACGACCTGCTCGCCCCAATCGCCGAGGTGAAGATTCTCTTCCCGCGACAGGCCAACGCCGTGTTCGCGGACCTGCCGCCTTACGTCATCGCCGCACTGCGCAAGGCAGGCTGGAAGTTCTACACCTTCATCGGGCAGGGCGGTTGCCGGCTCATGTGCGCGTGGGACACGACGGAGCAGGACGTGCGCGAGTTCGTGGCCGACTTGAAGCGCCTGCTCGTCGAGGCGCCGCGCGACATCGCCACGGGCGCGGCTGACCACCGCAAGCTGTGAGGCGTCGCGACTTCATCGCCCTGCTCGCTTCCGCAGGCGCGGCAGGTTGCGCGACTTCGCGCCGCACCGCGCCGCGCCGCTTCGAGTTTCTCCAACCGCAGATGGGCGTGCCGTTCCGCATCGTCCTCCACGCGGACAGCGAGCGCGCCGCGGGCGCGGCAGCCGCGGCCGCGTTCGAGCGCATCGCGCAGCTAAACGCCGTCATGAGCGACTACGAGGACGACAGCGAACTCACGCGGCTCTCGCGCTCGTCCGGGTCGGGGCAGCCGGTGAAGGTCAGCGGCGATTTGTGGCGCGTGCTGTCGCGAGCGCGACTGCTCGCGAGGCAAAGCGGCGGCGCGTTTGACGTGACGTGCGGGCCGCTGGTGCAGTTGTGGCGGCGCGCGAGGCGCCAGCGCGAGCTGCCTGCGCCGGAGAAACTCGCCGAGGCGCGGAAGGCCGTCGGCCACGAGAAACTCTTGCTCGATGCGCGCGGCCGTTCCGCGAAGCTGCTGGTGCCCGGCATGCGGCTGGACCTCGGCGCGATCGCAAAGGGGGACGCCGCAGGCGAGGCGCTGTCAGTGCTCAGGTCACGCGGCTTCACACGCGCCCTGGTCGCAGGCGGCGGGGACATGGCCATCGGCGACCCGCCTCCCGGCCGGCGCGGCTGGGTGGTCGAGCTTGCGGCGCATGATTCGGCGGGCGCGCCGCCGCGGCAGTTTGTCGAGCTGGCGAACTGCGGCTTCGCCACGTCGGGTGACGTGTTCCAACACGTGGAGATTGGCGGCAGGCGCTACTCGCACATTGTGGACCCGCGCACGGGCGTTGGGTTGACCGACCACAGCCTCGTGTTCGTCATCGCCCGCGACGCACTGACCGCGGACAGCCTCTCGACGGCGGTGAGTGTGCTTGGATCGGAGGATGGATTGAAGCTCGCCGCGAAGTGGCCCGGCGCGGAAGCGCGACTTGTGCGGCGGCCGCGCGACGTGGTGGGAGTGTCCGAGTCGCGGGGCTTCAGGCGGCATGTGGTCCTGCCGCCGGCGCGCTGAACTTCGGTTTTCGACCTGAACGGCCCGGACGAATCGGGCTGTCATCGCTTCGTCCGCGTGTTAGCGTCGCCGCGTCCAATGATCCTGCATCAACCTGACCCTCCATGAATCCCGCTTGTCTCGCGCGTATTGCCGTTCTCGCGCTGCTTCATCCGATGGCGACCTGCGCCCAATCGTCGCCCGCCATTTTGAAATCCGAGTTCATCTACGAAAGGGCGCCGTTCCCGTCGTGCCACGCCTCGACGATTGTCGAGACATCGCGCGGGCTGGTGACGGCGTGGTTCGGCGGCACGGCCGAGCGCAATCCCGACGTGGGCATCTGGCTCTCCCGCCACGAGGGCGGCACGTGGACCGCGCCCGTCGAGGTCGCCAACGGCGTGCAGTCGCCGTCGCTCCGGCATCCGTGTTGGAACCCCGTGCTCTTCCAGCCGAAGACCGGCCCGCTGCTGCTGTTCTACAAGGTCGGCCCAAGCCCCTCGACGTGGTGGGGAATGCTGATGACGTCCGACGACGCCGGCAAGACGTGGTCCGCGCCGCGCCGCCTGCCCGACGGCATCCTCGGGCCCATCAAGAACAAGCCCGTGCAACTGCCGAACGGCGACTTATTGTGTCCGACGAGCAGCGAGCACGACGGCTGGCGCGTGCACTTCGAGCGCACGAGCGACCTCGGCAAGACGTGGCAGGTCATCGGCCCCGTGAACGACGGAAAGGAATTCGGCGCCATCCAGCCGAGCATCCTGTTCCACGAGGGCGGCCGGCTGCAGGCGCTCGGCCGCACACGGCAGGGCAAGGTCTTCGAGGTGTGGTCCGACGACGGCGGCAAATCGTGGGGCAAGCTCACCGCGACGCCTCTGCCGAACTCGAGCGCGGGCACGGATGCCGTCACGCTGGCCGACGGCCGACACCTGCTGGTTTACAACCACACTGCGCGCGGACGCACACCGCTCAATGTTGCGATGACGAAGGACGGCAGGTCGTGGTCTGCGGCGGTCGTGCTCGAGAGCGAGCCGGGCGAGTATTCGTATCCGGCCGTCATCCAGACGCGCGACGGACTCGTGCACACGACCTACACGTGGAAACGCCAGCGCGTGCAACACGTCGTGCTCGACCCCGCGAAGCTGGAGTTGAAGCCGATGGAGAACGGGCAGTGGCCGAAGTGAGAGGGGGAAACGTTCAACGCTCAACGTCCAACGCTCAATGTCCACAGGCGGAATGTCCGGCAGAGCTTCGTTGGAAGTTGGACGTTGGAAGTTGGACGTTGGACGTTGGAAGTTGAGCGTTGGGAGTTGAGCGTTGGGAGTTTTCCATTTCCGCTCACGTTCGCAACACCTTCACGGCTGCGCCCGCGGCGAGCGTTGTGCCGGGCGGCACCTCCACGAGTCCATTCGCTGCGGCGAGCGAGGCGAGAATGTGCGACGCCTGCGTGCCCGCGGGCCGCACGCTGCCCTGGGCGTCCACGAACACGCGCACGTAGTGGCGGCGGCCGCCGGGATTGGCGAGCGGCGCGGCGAGCGTGGCCGGATGCGATGGGAGCGCGATGTCCGCCGCGCCCTGCCACCGCAGCAGCGCGGGCCGCACGAGCACGAGGAAGGTGACGAACGCGGACACCGGATTGCCCGGCAGCCCGAAGAGGAACTTCCCGCGCCAGCGGCCAAACAGAAACGGTTTGCCCGGCTTCATCGCCACACGCCAGAACTCCACCGCGCCGCCAATGTCCCCGAACGCTTCCTTCACGTGGTCATGTCCGCCGACGGACGCGCCGCCGGTCGTGACGACGACGTCGGACGACTCGAATGCGCGGGCGAGCGCGGCGGCGGTGTCGGTGCGCGCATCGCGAACGAGAGGAAGCGACCGCGGCGATGCGATGCCCCCGAGCAGCGCGGAGAGCATGAGCCGGTTGCTCTCGAAGATCTGTCCGGGCGCGGGCGGGTCGCCGGGTTCGCGGAGTTCGTTTCCCGTGGCGAGCAGCGCGACGGCGGGCTGGCGCGCGACTTCGACGTGGCCGTGTCCGGTGGCCGCAAGCAACGCGATGAGGCCGGCATCGAGCCGCGCGCCGGGTTGGGCAAGCGCGTCGCCGCGCTTCACGTCCTCGCCGCGGAAGCGCACGTTTTCCCACGGTTTCACCGCGTCGAGCATGAGCACGCTGCCGGGTCGCGCGGCGTCGGCGCGCGTGTCCTCCTGCATCGCGACGGCGTCCGCGCCGCGTGGCATCGGCGAGCCGGTGGACACGCGCACGCACGCGCCGGCGGCAACCTCGCCATCGAAGGCTTGTCCCGCAGCGGATTCGCCGAGCAGCCGCAGCGCGCGTGGCGACGCGGACGTTGCGCCGGCCGTGTCCGCCGACCGCACGGCGAACCCGTCCATCGCGGAGTTGTCGAACGGCGGAAGGTCGCGCGGCGAGACTGCGGGTGAGGCGAGGAAGCGTCCGCGCGCGGCGGCCAGCGGGATTCGCTCGAAGGAAGGCGGGGGAATCGCGGCGAGAATGCGCTCGAGGGCGGCTTCAGTGGAGAGCATCGAACAAAGACGAGGACGACGACGGACGGCGCGTCAATGGCTCGGCGTGGTGACGAGGACTTGCTCGAGGGTGGTGACGCCTTCGCGGGCCTTGTCGAGGGCGACCATGCGTAGCGTGTGCATGCCCTCGGTGATGGCGACCTTGCCGATTTCCGCGGCGCTGAGGCGCTGGATGACGAGCTTGCGGATCGAGTCGGTGACGGTCATGGCCTCGATGATGGCGGCGCGGCCGGTATAGCCGGTGTTCTTGCAGCGCTCGCAACCGTGGCCGCGGAAGAGCTGCACGCCCTCGAAGCTCTTCGGCTCGATGTGGAGGTCCTGGAACATCTTCGGCGGATACGTGACGGGCTCCTTGCAGACGGAGCAGGTGCGGCGCACGAGGCGCTGGGCGCAGGAAAGGATGACCGAGCTGGAGATGAGGAACGGCGCGATGCCCATGTCGTCGAGGCGCGAGATGGCGCCGGGCGCGTCGTTGCAGTGCATGGTGGACAACACCTGGTGGCCGGTGAGCGCGGCCTCGACCGCGATCTCGGCGGTCTCGGTGTCGCGGATTTCGCCGATCATCACGATGTCCGGGTCCTGGCGGAGGATGGACCGCAGCGCGTTGGCGAACGTGAGCCCGATCTCCTTGCGCACGGGCACCTGGTTGATGCCGGGAATCTGGAACTCGACGGGGTCCTCGACGGTGACGATGTTGAAGTCGGGGTTGTTGAGTTCGTTGAGCGCGGAGTAAAGCGTGGTGGTCTTGCCGGAGCCGGTGGGGCCGGTGACGAGGATGAGCCCGTGCGGCGCGTCAATGGCCTCCTTGACCTGCCGGAATGTCACGGGGCCGAGGCCGAGCTTGTCGAGCGAGCCGGACAGGTTGGACTTGTCGAGCACGCGGAGCACGGCCTTCTCGCCGTGGACGGTCGGGAGCATCGAGACGCGCAGGTCGTAGTCGCGACCGCGCACGCGCATGCGCATGCGGCCGTCCTGCGGGAGGCGGCGCTCGGCGATGTCGAGGTTCGACATGATCTTGAGGCGCGAGATGAGCGCGTGCTGCATCATTTTGGGCGGCTTGGGCTGGTCCACGAGCACGCCGTCCACGCGGTAACGGAGGCGCACTTCCCTCTCGAAGGGCTCGATGTGGACGTCGCTTGCCTTGTCGTTGATGGCCTGCACGAGGATGACGTTGGCGAGCTTGATGACGGGTGCCTCCTCGCTGGAGGCGGCGAGACTGCTGGCATCGAGGTCCTCGACGGGCGACGTGACGAGCTCGGCGCCCTCGGCCTCGCGCTCGAGTTCCTCCTGTTCCTGGGCGGACTTGATGATGTCCTCCATCGTGCCGGCCTCGCCGGCGTCGAGGTTGTTGATCTTGTCGAGGATGGCGCGCTCCGGGGCGATGAGCGGCTGGACGTCGAGCTTGGTGATGCGCTTGACGTCGTCGAGGGCCAGCACGTTGAGCGGGTCGGCCATCGCGAGGAAGATCTTGTTGTCGAGCCGCGAGACGGGCAGGACCTTGTAGTTGACCGCGACGTCGCGCGGCACGAGGCCGGCAATCTCCTGCGGGATGGCGACGCGGGCGAGGTTGACAGGCGGTGTGTTGAGGACGCGGCCCATGCTCACGACCATGTCCACGTCGCTGACATAGGACTTGTCAATGAAGAGCTTGAGCAGGCGCGTGCCTTCCTTCTTCTGGATGGCCAGCAACTCGTCCACCTGCGCCTGCGTGACGAGCGAGTCCTCAACGAGCGCGTCGGCGATGCGTTCGCCAAAGGACTTGATCGGTGGCATGGCGTGAAGTGGGTAGGGAAACGCTGATTTAACCACGAACCCCGACTCCGAATCGCGGCAATGACGAATGACGAATGACGAATGACGAAGGAATGACGAAGCACGAAGCTCGAATGTCGAACTCCCGAGCCCGCAGCCCCGACTCGGAGTCGGGATTCGTCATTCGTGCTTCTCTCGTCATTCGAGCTTCGTCATTTGCTGGTTGGTGTTCATTTGTGTCCATTCGTGGTTGCCGGAATTGTTCAGCGCTTCCTTAGCGGAACGCCTTCTTCAAGGACTTGATGAGCTCGGGCGGCGAGGCCAGATACCACAGCAACCGGTGCGGCGTGGCGGCCTGCAGGTCGAGCGCGGCCTGCTTGTTGAACGGATTGGCCGTCGCCACGAACACGGACTTGCTCATCTTGTCGAACGGCAGGATGCACCAGCGCTGGCAGACGGCCTTGGGGAAGGAGCGCGCCAGGTCCATGTCCACGTCGTAGCGGTCGAGCGGGAGAAACGTGAGCCGCGACTTGTCGCCAAGGATCTTGAGGGACTTCTCGAGCGGGTTGAGCGACTGGTCGGCGAGCCGTTGCACGAACGGGTCCACCACGTTGCCCGGATTGTCCGTGGGCGGCGGCCAGCAGCGGCTGAAGTCCGAGCTCGAAACGATCTTGCCGTCCACAAAGATCTTCTGCATCACCTGCCAGCCGTCGTCCACCTTGGTCGGGATGGACGTGGCCAGGGCCGAGGCGCGGTTGCGCGGCTCGGTGACGGCCGTGACGTGGCTGATGGGCTCGACGATGGCCGGACGCCTGGCGAAGCTGTTGGTCTTGTGCTCGATCGCGGCGAGCGCGCGCTGCACGTCGTCGTCGTCGGGATGCCGCTGGAGGATGGTTTCATACTCCATGATGGCCGACGAAAGCTGCCCGAGCTGCACGTGAGCCTCGGCGATGCGCTTGGACGTGGAGACCACGTCGCGATGCTGGCCGAGCTTGAAGTAGGATTCCTTGAGAATCTCGAGCGACTGCACGTCCTGCGGCTGCGACTGCGTGATGACCTTGAACATCTCAATGGTCTGCTGCAGTTGCTGCGCTTCGCTGGTGGAGATGGCGGCGGGCATGAGCTTGCGATGGAATAGTCACCAAGGCGCGCGGGTTGTCGAGCCGGTTTTCGCCCGCGCGATTGAGCCGGGGCCGGCGTTCGTGCTACGCTCGCGCCCATGCAATCCCACGAGCTCATCCGCGACGTGCTCCGCGATTCCAACGCCAAGCAGGTTGCCGCCGACATGAACCTCTCGCTCTCGATGATCTACAAGTGGGCCGAATCCCCGGAGGAGGGCAGCGGCAGCGGACAGACCAATCCGCTCGACCGTGTCGAGCAACTCACCCGCTCGACCGGCGACGCGCGGCTCGTGCACTGGATTTGCCAGCGCGCCGGCGGCTTCTTCATCCGCAACCCGCGCACCCTGCGCGCGCATCCGGCCTTCCTCATCCCGGCCACGAATGAAATCGTGCAGGAGTTCGCCGACATGCTCGCCGTCATCGCGCAGGCCGCCGCCGACAACCACATCAACAAGACCGAGGCTAAGGCCATCCGCGCGCGGTGGGAGGAACTCAAGACCGTCACCGAAACCTTCGTGCGTTGCTGCGAGGAGGGGAACTTTGCGCGGTTGAAGCCTGAAGGCGCGCAGGCCGACACGCACAAGCCGGCCGCGACGTGAGAAGGCGGGCACGCCTCAGTTGACCGCCGCTCCCGCCTTTGTCTGCCGCATGGCCACCACGATTCCGACGGCCAGCGCCGCCACGCAGCACCACCCGAACCAGTCGCCGTGCCGGTTGTAGAACGTGCGCGGGCGCGGCGCGCCTTCCGCGGGCAGCGGCAGCGTCACCAGTTTGAAGCCCGCCTGGTGCACGTCCGCCGAGCCCTCGAAGTGCACGGCGCGCATCCGGCCGCACGCGTCCACCCAGCACGTGAGCCCGTTGTTCGTGCAGCGCACGAGCGGCAGCCCGTTTTCCACCGCGCGAAACGCCGCGTTCGCCGCGTGCTGCCATTGCTCGGCGCTCTCGCCGAACCAGCCGTCGTTGGTGAGGTTCACGAGGAAGTCCGCCTCCACGTCCGCCGCCTCGCGCCCCGACGCGGCGAACACGTCCTCGAAGCAAATCAGCACCGAGAAGCGCGCGCGCGGCGCGGCCATCACCATCGGCGACGGCCCCGAGCCAGGCGTGAACCCGCCCTCGATGGGCGTCAACTTGCGCAGGAACGGCAGCGCGTCCGCGAACGGAACGTATTCCCCAAAGATGACCAGCCGCTGCTTGCGGTAACGGCCGGCGGCGTCACCCGACGGGTCGAGCAGGAAGGCCGAGTTGAAGTAGCGCGCGTCGCGCGCATCGGCCGCGCCGGGCGCAGCCTCCGCGTCGTCTGCGCCGAGCAGCAGCCAGACTCGATGCGAGCGCACGAGGGCCAGGATGCGCGCGGTCATGTCCGGCGTGAGCGCGGGCAGCGCGGCCTCCGGCCACACGAGCAGGTCGGGCTTGGACGCGAGCGCGGCTTCCGAGAGCTCGATGAGCCTGTTGAAGCGGTTCGTCGTTTCGCGCGGGTCGAAGATGAGCGTTTGCGGAATGCTCGGCTGCACCAGCGCGAGCCGAAGTTCGCGGCCTGTGAGCGGCGGTTCGGCGAGGCGCTTGAAGCCGAACCAGCACACAAGCGCGACCGCAAGCGCCGGCACGGCGAGTTCGCGGAGCCACTGCCAGCGCGCCGCAGGCTGGCGCGCGAGCGCGAGCAGCGTGAGGCACAGCGCGACCGCAAACCACACGACCACGAACGACACGCCGTGCACGCCCGTCACCGACGCCAGTTGCACGACGGGGAGCAGGCGATGCTGCGACACGCCGAGCGGGAGCCAGGGAAACCCGGTGAGCAGCCGGCCCAGGATGAACTCGAGCGCCGCCCACATTGCGCCGCACGCGAGCGCCCATGCCGCGCGATGCAACCACGGCACGGCGGCCACCGCATCGAGGCTGGGCCCCACTTCGCCGCCGCAACCGGCCTTCCCGCGCGGGAAGCAACTCCAGCACATCCAAACCCACGCCGCCGGATAGAGCGCGCAGTAGGCCGACAGCGCGACCCACGCGAAAAACGGTCCGACCGGCACGGGCATATGGAGCAGCCAGTAGAGCGCGGTGAGATTGAACACGAACCCGCCGACAAACCCCGCGAGAAAGGCCGGGCGCCTGCGAAGCCCCGCCGCGGAGAACAGAAGCAAGCCCGGCGCTGCCCACGCGAACCCGGCGACGTCGCCCTTCGGGAAACTCGCCGCCGTCAACAAGCCCGCCAGCGCCGCCATCGCGTAGCGGGCGCGGTGCTCAGGATCGGGCAGCGGGAAGCGCATGAGCAGGAGATGGAGTCTTGCGACTGGCGGATGGGAAAGCGGGATTGGCGCGGTTCGTTTTGCGCTTCACGTTCACTGGCCGGGGTCGCGGCTGCAATCCCAATCCACAACTCCGCCGTGGCCAGCCGCCCGATTCCACTGCGACACACGCGCGATGCGCCCGACGCCAGACCCGCGACAGAATCCGCTTCCACGCCGCGACCGCCGCGGCGACACTCGCGCGCCATGAAGACCCCGTTCCTCCTTGCCGCCGCTTTCGCGTTGACCGCCATGACCACCGCCATCGCCGCTCCCGACACGCGCGTGTATGAGATGCGCACCTACTACGCCCACCCGGGCAAGCTCGACGCGCTGCACGCGCGCTTCCGCGACCACACGTGCAAGCTCTTCGAGAAGCACGGCATGGTGAACCTCGGCTACTTCGTGCCGCTGCAGAACACCAACCACGCGCTCATCTACTTCGTCGCGCACAAGAGCCGCGAGGCCGCGCGCGAGTCGTGGCGCAAGTTCCTCGCCGACCCTGCGTGGCAGGCGGCGCAGAAGGCGTCCGAGGCGAACGGCCCGCTCGTGGCGAAGATTGAGTCGCAATTCCTCACACCGACGGACTATTCGCCCGAGGTGAAGCCGCTCGGCGGCGCAGGCGAACGCGTGTTCGAGTTGCGCATCTACACGACGGAGCCGGGCCGGCTCGACGCGCTCAACTCGCGCTTCCGCGACCACACCGTCAAGCTCTTCGCCAGGCACGGCATGACGAACATCAGCTATTGGGTGCCGGTTCCCGGCGAGAAGGGCGCGGAGAACACGCTCGTCTATCTGCTCGCGCACAAGAGCACCGACGCGGCGAAGGCGAGCTTCGACGGATTCCGAAAGGACGGCGAGTGGGTGGCCGCGCGCAAGGCCAGCGAGGAGAAGGCCGGCGGCTCGCTCACCTTGCAGCAGGGAGGCGTCAAGTCGCTCTTCCTCAAGCCGGCCGATTACTCAGCGGTGAAGTGACCCAATCTGGACGGGCGGGCTCCGCGAGCCTCGCGAGACCCTCTCCATCGCCGCGATTACGGCTTCGGTGCGAGCTTTTCCGGGTCCACGACGACCGACATCTGGTCGTAGAGCTTCAGCTCGAACGTTCCCTTCCCCTTCGCTCCGGGCCGGGGGAAGAGCATTTCCACGGTCCATGTGTGCATGAAGTCCGTCATGGTGTTGGGTCCGCTGAGCGTCATGGATGCCATCCAGCCCTCGGTCCCTTCGTTCCACGACACCGTCGCCGACGTGCCTTCGCCGAACCCGTAGCGCACTTGGAATCCGCCCGCCGTCGCCTCCGTGTTGCCGCGCAGCACATCGGCGCCCTTCGCGCCCGCGCCTTCGCCGAAGCGCTGCGTGCCCTTGACCTGCGCCTTGCCCGCTTTCTCGAGCCCCGCGACCGCGCGTTGCAGGCGCCGGCCCCAATCATCCGCGCCGATTTTCCGCCCGTAGCTCACGTCCACGTTCAGGTTGTCGAGTTGCTCGATGAGAAACACCGGTTCCGTGCGCGAGCCGCCGCGCCACAGCCGCGCGTCGCTGGCGCTGAAGCGGATGTCCTGAATGCCGCCCGCGCGGCCGAACTCGCGGATGACCTTCTGCGAAACACGCGCGCGCACCAGCACGTGGCTGCCCTCGGGATTGTCGCGCAAGAGCATGAGCTGCTCGCCACCCATGAAGACGAACTTGCCATTCTGCCGGCCGATGCCGTCGAGCCCGACCACGGCGTCCACCATCCGCACGGACACCACTTCCACCGGTGGCGGGATGAGCGACTGGTAGCCGAAGTAGGCCCCGACGCAGAGGACCACGATGATGGCCAGTTTGATGAGTTGCTTCACGCGAACCGTTCCTGCGATGCGCGCGGCGGCAAGGCTGGGAACGCAGCGCGACTAGACGGCGTGCGCGCCCGGCTGTCAACGCGCTTTCATTGCCTCGGACTGGCGCCGGCCTTCACCGCAAACGCCCGGAGCGGTGCGCGCGCCGCGTCCTGCGGGCTCTTGAAAAGCCGCCTGTCGAGATTGTCGAAAGCCGGATGCGCCGCGAGCGCCGCCGCGTTCGTCGAGTCGCGCGTGACAATGACGAGCCCCGCGCCGGAGGCCAGATACCGCTGCGGCGTCGCGTCCGGCTCGTCCCCGTGCCACGGAACGCCCAGCCGCCATGCCGTGTAAAGCCCCGCCCGCCCGCCCTGCATCAACGCGCTGCCCGCGATGGGAGCGCGCACATTGGCCGCGCGAAGGCGCCCGGCCAGTTCACGCGAAGCGGTGCTGGCCGCGTTCGGCAATCCGGGCCCGACCGCCGCGACAGCCCACACGACCGCAACCACGAGGAATGAACCCCACGTGAACCCCAGCGCGCGCGCCGCGTGGCGCGTGTCCGTCATGCCGCGCCGTTGCAGGCACCATGTGGCCGCGCCGTGCGCCGCGACCCACAGGAACGGCAGCAGCCCCACGAAGTAGCGCTGGTCCCCGCGCATCAGTAACACCGGCAGATACACCGCCATCACGCCCAGGCACGGCACCGCGGCCCAGCGCCAGCGCTCGCGCGCGAGCGTTTCCCTCCACGGCTTGGTGACCCAGCAGCACACGCCGAGCGCGAGCAAACCAAGCCAGAACAAGTCAGTGCCCGACAGCACGCGCGCCACCGCTCCTGCGCCCGGTCGTGCGAACACCTGCGGGACGGCCGTCAGGTCCGCGCCGCCGAGCATCGCGAGTTCGGTCGCGAAATTCCCGCCCATCACGCCGAGTTGGTGACGAAAATGCGCGGCGCTGTCGAACGGCGACCAGAATTCATACGGCATCAGCGACGGGTCCTCCCACTGCGTGACCCTTCCGGAGTCCGGCGTGTGGAACACACGCTCGAACGAATGGTAGCTGGCCGCCCCGGCCGGCCCGGCCACCGCGTGGGCGATGCGCGCCGTGGTCGAGAACACCGCGCGCTCATACTTGAAGGAAATCGTCACCATCCACGGCATCGCCACGACGAGCGTGCCGAGCAGCACGATGCCGAACTTGCCGGCCGCGCGCCGCATCGAGCCGCGTTCCAGCCCGACCAGAAGCGCAAGCGGCAGGCCGACGAGCAGCGCCAGCGGGAGCGCGACCGCCTTCGCCAGATACGCCATCGCCCACCAGCCGCCGGTGAGCACCGCCGCGCGTTCGTCCTCGAGCCAGCGACCGCCGAGCACCGCGGCGAATGCGAAGCCCAGCAAACCGGCGGCCAGCAGGTCCGGCGTGATGTGCCGCACGGACCACGCGACGCCCGCGATGGCGCAGAGCCACGCGCCGCGGACGAGCTGTTTTTTCGGCAGCCAGAACGCGCGCAGCACGGCGACACTGCCCCAGTAGAAAACGACCGCCGAGAACGCCATCACCGCGCGCGCGGCGGCGAGCGGCTCGACACCGAGCTTGAGCAGCGGCGTGAGCAGCCACGGCAGCAGCGGGCTCCAATATCCCGACACGGCGAGTTCGGGCCGTCCCGTGGCGTAGTGGTGCGCGAGTTGCAGATAGGCGATGGCGTCGGTGTTGAGCTGTTCCGCATTGCGCCACGCTGCGAGCGCGAGCAGGGCCATCTGCGCGAGCGACGCCAGCACCAGCGCGCGGCGCGCCTCGGGCGAAAGGCCGGATGAAGTGGTCGCCGGTGCGCTCATCGTTTCCTTCCGAGGAACCGCAGCTTGCCCCACCGCATCGAGCAATGCTCCGCCTCGAAATGCCGACGCAGCACGCCGAGCACCACGTCCGGCCGGGCGAGCCACGCGAAGTAGGTTGCCGCCTCGTGCTCGGTCATCACGGCGAACGCGTCGAGCTTGTCCCACATCCGGCGCGCGACCGGCTGGCGCGACGCGAAGTGCACGAGCCGCAGGAAGGGCGTGTCCCACGGCTCGACCACCATGAACCGCCCGCCCGGCCGCAGCACGCGCGCGCCCTCGGCGACGGTCTGCTCGAGGTCCGCGGGCAGCGCCGGCAGGTGATGCAGCCCGCCCTGCACGATGAGGATGTCGCGGCTCGCATCGGCGAACGGCAGCTTGCGGCAGTCGGCGGCGACCGCGCGCGCGCGGCCCGTGTATTGCGCGAGCAGCGCGGGCGAGAGGTCCACGCCCTCGACGCGCGTGAAGCCGAGCCGTTCGAGCGCGATGAGCCCGTTGCCGCGGCCGCAGAAAATCTCGACCACCTCGGCGTCGCGCGGCCACGTGTCCGCGCCGAGCAGCCGCAGCCGCGCGAGAAATTTCTCAATCTCCTGCGCGGGCGTCTCGAAGCGCAGGTAGGCTTGCTCCCATGCGTTCGGCGCGGGACTCGGAGCCGGGGTCGCGTTCATGCGCGGTCACTTCCGCCGCAGCGTCAGGATGCTCAGCACGAAGCTCGACAGCATCGTCTGCACGCCCAGCGCGGTGAGCGTCACGCCCGGGATGACCCAGCGCATCGTGTGCGCGTAATCGAGCCGGCCGAAGTTCACCGCATGCCATTGGCCGATGGCGCCGAGCAACAGCAGCCCGCCGCCCGCCGCGAGCGCGCCGCCGAACAGCAGCCCGCGTTCGAGGCTGAGGAATTCGAGGAAGCGCGTCAGCGCCGGTTGTTCCGGCAGCAATCCGATGTTCACCGCGAACGTCCGCGCGAACACGGCGAACTGCACGGATTGATAACCCACGAGCAGCGCGAGGCTCGCGAACAGCAGCGTGTGCGCGTCGAACGTCACGCCGCCGAACGTCACGCCCGGCAGCGCCGCCGCGTAGCCCGCCAGCCCGAGCGCGAGCAGCGCCAGCCCCGGCAGCAGGAACAGCCACCGCGGGCTGCACAGCAGGAAGAACCGCAGCGTGCGCCAGCCGTCGCGCATCGTGCGCAGGTGCGACTTGTGCGCCGTGCGGCCGTCCGGGTGCAGGGTGATGGGCACCTCCGCGATGCGCGCGCCCTGCACGCTGGCCTTGATGATCATCTCGATGGCGAATTCCATCCCCGTGCACCGCTGGTCGAGCCGTTCGTAAAGCGCCCTCGTGAAGCCGCGCAGCCCGCAATACACGTCGTGCACCGGCGCGTCGAACATCGTCCGCGCCATGCGCGAGAACATCGGGTTGCCGAGCCACCGGTGCGACGGCGGCATCGCCCCGTCCATCACGCGCCCCCCGCCCGAGGGCAGCCGGCAGCCTTGCACGAGGTCCGCGCCCGCGCGCAACTGTTCGAGGAACGGCTGCATGGCGCTGAAGTCGTAGCTGTCGTCGGCGTCGCCCATCACCACGAAGCGCCCGCGCGCGGCGGCGATGCCGCTCATGAGCGCGTTGCCGTAGCCGCGCTCCATCACGCGAACCACGCGCGCGCCGAGCTTGGCGGCGATGTCCGGCGAGCCGTCCGAGCTGCCGTTGTCTGCGAGGATGACCTCGCCGCGGACACCGTTCCGTTGGAGGAATTGCAGCGCCTTGGTGATGCACGTGCCGACGGTTTCCGCCTCGTTCAAGCAGGGCATCACGACGGACAGCTCGAGTTCGTCCGTGGTGGGTTGGGCCGCTTGGGTTGGGCCGCTCATTGCACGCGGAGGATGACACGGTCGCGCGCCGATGCACAGGCTCGAGTGCGGTGGCAGAAGTGGGCGCAGCGCGTCCACACCCACCACGCTTGCCGCGGTCAAAACCGTCGCACATCATCCACCGCCAACGCCATGTTGCAGCAGGCTTCCTACGAACTCCGCGTCGCCACGCGCGGACGCGGCTTCCACGACATCACGCGCGAGGTGGAGGCGCTCGTCGGGCGGAGCGGGTTCCAGACAGGACTGGCCACGCTGCACATCGCGCACACGTCGGCCTCGCTGCTCATCCAGGAAAACGCCGACCCCGAGGTGCGGCAAGACCTCGAGCGGTTCTTCGCGCGGCTTGCGCCGGATGGCGACCCGCTGTTCCGCCACACGTGCGAGGGCGCGGATGACATGCCGGCGCACGTGCGGACGGCGTTGACGTGCGTGAACGTGAGCATCCCCATCCGGAACGGCGCGCTTGCGCTGGGCACGTGGCAGGGGGTTTACGTGTGGGAGCACCGCACCGCGCCGCACCGGCGCGAGGTGGTGGTGCACGTGATCGGCGAGTGAGGAAAGACTTGCGCCGTCAGGACCGCGGCACGAGGTCGGCACGGACGAGGCGCAGCTTCATGCGGCGCAAGTCGAGCTGGTAGCGCATGCCGGGCGGCGGCTTGGGCACGCCGGCGATGTAGCGCCCTTCCTGCAATTCCTCGAAGTCCTTCGGCACGCGGCGATGGTCGCGATGAAACCGTCCCACCGCCGTCTCAAGCACGGGCGAAGGAATCACGGCAGGCTCCTCCTTCATTCCTTCGTCCTCGGTCTCGCCGGGCTCCTTCGGCGTCTCCGCGGGTGGCGACTTGGGCTGCGCCGCGGCGAACTCGACCGGCGGCGGGCGCGACGCCTCGCGCTGCGCCTCGCGGTGCTGGCGGAGCGTCCACCACAACACGAGCGCGACGAGCAGCACGAGCCACGTGAGGGGCTTGCGCAACACGACGCCCACGTAGCCGAGCGCGAGCAGCGACTTGAGCAGTGCGTTGGCGGCGGGTTGCTTCATGGACCGTCGCGCTGCGTCATTCCAGATACGTCGTGTGCTCGCGGAACCAGCCCATGTCGCGGTTGGTCGCGGGCACCTGGTGGTCGGGAATCCACTCCACCGTGTAGTTGCGCAGCGTTTCCTTGTCCTGCACACGGGTGCCGTCCACGTGCCCGTCGGCAAAGGCGAGCTCCGCGCGGCCGTTGTGGCGGAAGCCGGGCAGATGGAAGTAATCGAGCACGGCATTAGTGTCCATCGGCACGCGCGCCATCGAGGTGCAGAGCGTGTTCGGATACAGCTCGGCGAACACGAACAGGTCCGCCGGCCGCGTGACGTCCGGCTGGTGGCGGAACCGCGCGAATCCCGGCACGGTGGAGCTCGATCCGCCCGCACCCATGTATTGGTTCATGCCGAAGCTGCGGATGGTGCGCACGCCCTCGAAGTCAAACTTGTCCGCCGGGCACTTGAAGACGCGCGGGTTGGAATCCGGCCCGCCGAACGCAGCGTAGGTGCGGTCCGTCAGCAGGGCGAGGTTGGTGATGGTGTCCGTCTCGTAATGGTAATCGCCGGAGACCCACGGGACCTGCAGCGCGTTGGTGTTCGGCAGCGGCCGGTGGTTGAGCACGAGCCGGTCGTCGTGGTCGCCGGAATACTTGTGCCACATGAGGATCATCTGGCGGAGGTTGTTGATGCACTCGGCGCGCTGCCCGGCCAACTTGGCCGCGCGCAAGCCCGAGAGGAGCAACGCCACCAGCAACGCGAGGACGGCGATGACGAGCAGGAGTTCGTGCAGCGTGAACGCGACTTGGCGGCGGGATTGCATCAACCGGGATGGCAGCGTGCCGCCGAGCGTAGGGCGGGGCGGGGGCAAGTCAAGCGGGTGCGAGGCAGGCCGGACTACGGGATGTCATGGAGTGCGTGAATCGCCGCAGAATCCGACGGGAGGCTTCCCCGCTGTCAGGGCGTTTCGGCCGCCCACTTCCGATACTCCATGTAATCGAGCGGTTTCCCGTCCTTGCCGACGGGGATGCTGGCGATGACTTTGGCCCGAAGCATATCCTGCCAGCTAGACGGAGCGGAGCCGACCTTGTCGAAGTAGCGTTCCACGACACCGCGCAGCGCCGCCGGGTTCGCCGGTTCGCCGGGGTGATTTGCAGGCCGGGGCGTGGATTGGACTGTTGCCTCTGGTGCGGGCGGCGGCACGGGAACGGCAGCAACCGGCTCAGCGCTGCGGACTTTCGGTGGCGGCGCCACCACTGGCGGTGGCGCAGGCGAGGGTGGTGCGTCCTGGTTGCATGCGGTCAGCGCGATGCAAACCAGCACGAGAACACTGCATCCAGCCGCGCGCACCAGTGAAGCCAGCTTCTTGGCGGTCCTGCTCGGGAGCATGGGCTTAGAAGAAGGACGCCTTGTTCGTCAGAAACCTCCAGTCCTCGTTGACCGGGGGGTTCTGGGAAAAGGGCCGTGGTCCCACGCCGTTCCACATGCGCGTCCTGCCGTCCTGGACCCTTACCATTTCGGTGTGGCCGTCGCTGAAGACGAGCGGATACGACCCGTCGTGGTGCGAAGCCGGAACGTCATTCTGGCTTGTCTGCATGGTCATGTGGGTGAGGAAGAAACCGTCGTTCAAGCTTCGCTCATTTTCGTCAATGAACACGAAACGGTCTGCCGGTCTGTCAATGTCTGCCGTTCGATAGAAGATCTTCGCCCCTGTCGCGAAGTTGTCCGCACCACCCATGAAGTTATTCGCGGAGTAGGTGCGCACACGGTCCTTGCCAAGGGTCACGCCGGCAAAGCCCGAGGCCTCGTTCCGGTATTTGTCCGCGGGGCAACGATACGACTTCGGGTTGTTGACGTAGCGATAGAAAATCGTGCGCGTGAGCCCATAAGTGTTCGTGGCGTAGTTCATCACAGGCGCGGAGCCGTTGGCACCGGGGTCGGCCTTTGCCGCGTCTGCCGCGAGCAAAGAGAACATCTCGTAGAACGGATCGTTGTCCATGGACCCGATAACCCACGCTTCCGGATTGCGGCGATTGGCGGTCCCCCACGGCATTCCTGCAACGCGCGGGTTATACCACAGGTGCACCTGCACCATCCGGTCGTCGGCGTCGCCCCAATACATCTGCCAGCCGAGGCCGAGTTGCTTGAGATTGTTCAAGCTGACCGCACCGGAGGATTTCACTTTTGCTTTCGCCAAGGAAGGCAGCAGCAACCCCGCCAGGATGGCGATGATGGCGATGACGACCAGCAGTTCAATCAAGGTGAAGGCGCGCACGAACTCGGCGCGCCGACGTGTGGCGGTCCGTTTCATTGCAGTCTTTCGGTTGACCCGGGTTCTTGAAAGGACTATCCCGCAGTTCGGGCCGCTTTCAAGCCAAAAGACCGGGCCCGCGCGGCTCGCGGGTCAAACGACCGCATTCACCGCCAGCGTGAGCAGCAACCCCGCGACGGCGACGATGGTCTCCATCACGGTCCAGGTCTTGAAGGTCTGCTCGACGGTCATGTTCAGATACTCCTTCACGAACCAGAACCCGCCGTCGTTCACGTGCGAGAGGATGCTCGAGCCGCAGCCCATCGCGATGATGACCAGCTCCTTGTTCACGCCGGGCGCGCCCTCGAGGATGGGCACCATCAAGCCCGCCGCCGTCGTGATCGCCACCGTTGCCGAGCCCGTCGCCACGCGCATCAGCACCGCCGCGAACCACGCGAACACGATCGGCGACAGGTTCGAACCCTCGGCGAGCGCCTTGATCGCGCCGCCCACGCCAGCCTTCATCAGCACTTCCTTGAAGCCGCCGCCCGCGCCGACGATCAGCACCACGAGCGCGACCGGCCCGAGGCATTCGTTCGAGAACTTCTCAAGCTGTGCGCGATTGAACCCTCGCGCCGTGCCGAAGCTCCACAGCGCGAAGAGCAATCCCGCGAGCATCGCCACCGTCGGGCTGCCGATGAAGTCCATCCACTGCCGCAGCTTGTTGTCCTTGTCCGCGATGGTCACGTCCGCGACGGTCGCCGCGAGCATCAGCACGATGGGCAGCAGGATGGTGACAAGCGCGAGGCCGAAGCCCGGCAGATTGCGGCCCTCGGTCTTCGCGGTGAGCTGGTCCGCAAGCCCGCCGAGCTGTCCCGGCACGCGCGGGCTGATGAACTTCGCGAACAGCGGCCCCGCAATGAGCGCCGTCGGCACGCCGATGAGGATGGAGTAGAGGATGGTCTTGCCGGCGTCGGCCTTGAGCAGCTCGATGGCCGCGAGCGGCCCGGGATGCGGCGGCACAAGCCCGTGCGCCACGGCGAGTCCCGCAACCATTGGGATGCCGAGCAGCGTGAGCGGGGTCTTCGTCTCGCGCACCACGCTGTAGAGAATCGGCGCGAGCAGCACGAGTCCCACCGTGAACCACACGGGCAGGCCGACGACGAAGGCCACGACGACAAACGCCACGGGCAGCCGCCGCTCGCCAAACGCCCGGATGAGCGTGCGCGCGACGACCTCCGCGCCGCCGGATTCGGCGAGCAGCTTGCCAATGATGGTGCCGAGCCCGACCACGATTGCCACGCCGCCGAGAACACCGCCCACGCCCGCCGCGATGGCCGCGCCGATGTCGGTGAGTTTCATTCCGCAAGTGAGGCCGACGAACACCGACGCGATGAGCAGCCCGACGAACGCGTTGAGCCGCAGCTTGGCGACGAGGAAGATGAGCAGTGCGACCGCCACGGCGGTCCACGCGAGCATCGTGTGCTGCGGGCTCAGGCCGGGAATCGGGAGCATCGGGGAATGCGAAATGCTGAGTGCGGAGTGCGGAGGCGCATGAGTTCCTTCGCGTCGCACATTTCTGTAGTGGCGCGGACGTCTCGCACGCGTGAACCGCTACGCACGGGCGGGACGCCCGTGCCACTGTGCAGAGCAGCGTCGGGGAGCTGCCTCACACGATTTCACGGATGGCCGTGCCGTCGCTCAAGCGCCGCGGGCGGCCAAGCGGGTCCACGAACTCGCTCTCGGGTTCCAGGCCGAGCAGGTGGAAAATTGTCGCGGTCAGGTCGTGTGGCCGCAGCGTGCGCTCCGCCGGATAGCCGCCGATGCGGTCGCTCGCGCCAATAATCGCCCCGCCCGGCACGCCCGCGCCCGCGAGTGCGACCGTGAAGACGTGACCCCAATGATCGCGTCCGCCGACAGCGTTGATCTTCGGCGTGCGCCCGAATTCGCCCATCACGACGACGAGCGTTTCATCGAGGAGACCGCGCGACTCGAGATCCCGGATGAGCGTCGCAAAGGTGCCGTCGAACTGAGGGCACAGCACGTCCTTCAAGCGGCCCGCGTTGTTCTGGTGCGTGTCCCACAACGGGTTGCCGGACGTGGTGTCGCCCAGTTCGCGCGGCCAGTTGACCTGCACGAGCCGCACGCCCGCCTCGATGAGCCGGCGCGCGAGCAACACGCTCTGCCCGAACTTATGCCGCCCGTAACGGTCGCGCAGCGAGGCGGGTTCGCGCTCGAGCTCGAAGGCCGCGCGCGTCGTCGCCGATTGCAGCACGTCGAACGCGCGCTGTTGCACGCGGTCGAGCGAGGCCACGGTGTCGTTGCGCGCGGACTTCACAAACACGCCGTCCACCTGCCGCAGCAGGCTCACGCGCTCGCCGAGTCGCGCGTCGCTTACGCCGTCGGGCAGCGTCATGCCGTCAATCGAGAACTTCGGCGTGGACGGGTCGCACTTGAAGACAAACGGATTCCACGTGTGGCCCATGAAGCCGCCGTCCTGACCGGGCCAGGTTATGTTCGGGTTGTTGTGGATGATCTCGGGCAGCGATGCGACGGAGAACGGCGAGCGCGTGCTTGGCTTGAGCGCGCCGACAACGGACGCGACGCTCGGCCAGTCGGTTGCCGCGGGCGGCAGGCTCTCGGCCTTCGAGTCGTGCGGGTAGCCGGTGAGCATCCAATAACCGCTGGTCGAGTGGCTGTTGTTGTCGGTCGTCATCGAGCGGATGACGGCGAGACGGTCCGCGACACGCGCGGTCTGCGGCAGGAGTTCGCCGAAGCGCAGTCCCGGCACGCTCGTGGCGATGTCGCCGAGCGGCCCGCGGATTTCCAGCGGCGCTTCGGGCTTGGGGTCGAAGGTCTCGTGCTGCGGCGGGCCACCGGTCAGGAAAAGCAGGATGCAGGACTTCGCGCGGCCGAAGCTCGCGCCTGCGGGTTTCGGAACCGCTGGCCCAGCGCGGAGCAGCGACGGCAACGCGAGCCCGAGGCAACCGAGTCCGCCCACGCGCAGGAGTTCACGCCGCGACACGCCATCGCGCAGAGACAGCGAGCCCATGCCGGCGGAATCCATGCTCGGAGTGTAGCAGGTGGAGGATGGACGCGTCAACGGCGCGGTCCTTCACACCCCGCCGATCCACCTCCGATCCTCCCACACGGCCTTGATCGAGGTCAGGTTGCGCGAGTCGAGGACGTGCTTCGCCGCGGTGACGAGCCTGCCCTTCTTCGCCGCGTTCCACGCGTCGCTCGCGCTGATGGCCACGAACTGCAGCACGCTGGGGTCGCGGTAGCAGTCAATCATGCACTTGGTGCAGCCGTCGCGAATGAGCTTGGAGTCGTCCCATTCCCACACCTTGCACATGGGCTTGTCCCACGCGTGGCAGCGGTAGAGGTCCAGGTTCCAGTCGAGATAGAAATACTTGTGCCCGCCGAGGCAGCCGAACTTCTCGCGCTCGCCGTGCAGGTGGCGCTGCATCTCGCTGAGCGACTCGGTCGGGTTCACCACCGGATAGCCGCTGCGGCGCTTCATCCGCTTGATCTTGTCGAAGAGCGCGATGAGTTCGTCCTTCGAGTAGTTCACCAGCCCGCTGTCGCTGAAGCTCAGGTAGCTCGACGCGAGCGACGTGAGCGGATAGCTGAACGTGCAGCTCCGGAAGCCGAGCGATTCGAGGAACGCGGGCAGTCTGTCGTAATCCTCGATGAGCCGGCTCGCCGTGATGCTCGCGGTGGTCTGCACGCCCGCGCCGTGGAAGAACTCGTTCGCCCGCTTGATCTTCCGGCACACGTCGGGCAGGCCGCGGTTCTGCTCGTGCTTGCCGATGTCGTGCGCGTCAATGGACATGATCACGCTCGAGAGGCCGTCGTCCACGAGGCCGCGCATGTTGTCCTCGGTCCAGAGGCCGCCATTGGTGCAGATCATCGGGTGCACGCCGCGCTCGGCCGCATGGCGCGTCATCGCGCGCAGGTCGCGGTGCACCATCGGCTCGCCGCCGACGAAGAGCAGGTAGCCGATGTGGTTCTTGACCGCGATGTCCACGACGTCCTTCGCCTCCTGCAACGTGACGCTGCGGCGGGCCTTGGGGTCGAACTTCGAGCGCGCGAAACCGCAGAAATCGCAGTCCGCGTTGCAGATGTTGGTGATGGCGAACTGGAGGTAGCCCGGCCCGCCGTGGTCGAGCACTTCGCGGAAAAGCTGGAACGCGCCCTTGCGCGGACGCTGCGCGGGTCTCGACGCGACGGCCGTGGCGGACGGCGTCACCACAACGGGTGCGGGCGCAGGAGAGAGAGTTTCAATGCTCATGCCACGAGGCGGCGGATGGTGGGTGCGGCAACGCGACGAGGCAACGTTGATTTCGGAGTGGTCGGAGCGACAGGATTTGAACCTGCGACGTCTTGGTCCCAAACCAAGTGCTCTAGCCAGGCTGAGCTACGCTCCGGCACTGCGCCGGGACTATGCGCCCCACCGCGAACAGGGCGCAAACGGAATCTCAACAATGGAAAGCCGGACGGGTGACACGGATTTCACGGATTTTCACGGAAGGGCCTCCACTTCAAAGCCGTTTCCGAATTCGTGTCAATTCGTGCAATTCGTGTCTCCGCATCCGGGGCGCATCTCACTTTCTTGCAAGCGACTCAGGCGTCGGAAACGGACAGCAAGAAGGAGGCAGAAAAAACCGGGGGTCTGAGCCCATGTCAGGACTCATGAGGTTGGCAAACGAATGGGGACAAACGAATGCGCGGCCGAAGGAGTGGATGCGCCTTCCTTCGTTCACCTGCCGTCCGTGCTGCGCCGTTTGCCAGTCCTTCTTCTTGCCCGCTTCTTTCTGTCAGTTCGTCCGCCCTTCCCTCTGTGCTGCAAGAAACTGAGATGCGCCCCCCATCCGTGTCCATCCGTGGTTGAATCCCCGGCGTCACGCCAGCAGTTCTCGAATCACGTGCCCGTGCACATCCGTGAGCCTTCGATCAATCCCGTTGTGGCGGAACGTGACGCGCTCGTGGTCGAGACCGAGCAGGTGCAGCATCGTGGCGTGGATGTCGTAAACCGTCGTTGGATTGTTGCGGTCCGCCGGCTTGTATCCCCACTGATCGCTTGCGCCGTGCGTTGCGCCGCCCCTGATGCCGCCGCCGCAGAGCCAGTTCGTGAAGCAAAACGGATTGTGGTCGCGCCCCTTGCCGCCCTGAGTGCTCGGCATGCGGCCGAACTCGGTCGTCCACAAAACGATCGTGTCGTCGAGCAATCCGCGCTGCTTGAGGTCGAGGATGAGCGCCGTCGCGCCGCGCGCGAAGCCCATCGCCAGCGGGCCGTGGTCGCGCTGCACGTCCTCGTGCGAGTCCCAGTTGCGGCGCGGGAAGCCGTTGTCGTTGCCGCTCCAAATTTGCACGAAGCGCACGCCGCGCTCGAGCAGCCGCCGGGCGACGAGGCACTTGCGGCCGAAGATGTCGCGCTCCTCGTCGGCGTTGATGTCCTTGGGCCACGTCGGCGGGGTTCGCTTCACGCCGTAGAGTTCGAGCATCGAGTCCGATTCCTTCGAGATGTCGAGCGCCTCGGGCGCGGCGAGTTGCATCCGCGCGGCGAGTTCGTAACTGCGGATGCGCGCGTCTAGCCGGCCATCGCCCTGGCGGATCGCGGCGTGGTCGCGGTTCAACTTCGCGAGCACTGACTGCGACGCCGCCTCGCTGTCGCGCGTGATGAAGTCGCCCTTCCGGTGCGCGAACAAATCTGCGATGGGAGTTTCCGTTCCCGGATAAATCACTGTGCCCGAGTGGTGCGACGGGAGGAACGCGGCGTCCCAATTCTTCGAGCCGTTGGAAGCGAAGCCGCGATGGTCCGGCAGCACGACGAACGTGGGCAGGTTTTCGTTTTCCGTCCCGAGTCCGTAACTGACCCAACAGCCCATGCCGGGAAAGCCCGGCAGGTTGAAGCCCGTCGCCTGCAACAGCGTGGCCTGCGAGTGCACGCCCGTCTTGCCGGTGAGGTTGTGGATGAAGGCCAGTTCGTCCGCGACGCGACCGAGGTCGGCGACGGGCTCGCTCAACAGCCGGCCCGACTGTCCGTGCGCCTTGAACTCCCACACCGGCCGCAGCCACGGGCCGAGCCCGTTCTGAAACGCCTCGACCGGCTCGCCGAAGTCCGACGCCTCGCCGTGGCGCTTGATGAGCTCGGGCTTGAAGTCGAACAAATCAATGTGGCTCGCCGCGCCGGCCATGAAGAGCTGCACGACGCGTTTGGCCTTGGGCTGATGATGAGGGATGAGGAATGGGGAACGGGAAGCGGAAACGGCCAGCGACTTGTCCGCACCCAGCACGCTCGCCAGCGCGATGCCGCCGAGTCCGCCGCCCGATTGCCAGAGGAATTCGCGGCGGGAGAATGCGCGAGCTTGCCGCGGCCTGCGGTGGAATGGCGAGTCGTTCTTCATGGTTTGGACAGCTCAGGATAGCGCTTCATTAGCCACTTCCGGCATTCTTCCACAACCACTGGCAGATTCGCTTGAGTTATGCCCATTGAATCGTAAGTCTTGGTCACACCGTCAGTTCGACGCTCGCACTCCAGCCTGACTGTTACCCCGACGGTCGGGATATCGAAGTGCATCTTTGCGCCTCCTTGGGCGAGCAGGATGGTCGTGACGACATCTTCGAGTCCCGCCCATGTTTTCACGCGTGGTGTGGCGTCCACCGTCGCGCGTAGCGCCTTCAAGCGTTCAGGCTCTTGCCATGCCGCCAGTTTCATCGCGAAGTTGTCCTTCAACAGGATATGTCCGAGATACCCGCCAATTGTAACGGAGTCCTCATCAATCCGCTCGACGAGTTGCTGAAACAGCAATGGGTCCGGGTTTTTCCGGATCGCTTCGAGAGCCCGCGTGTAGGCGACCAGATCGGAGTCGTCACGCGGGTGTCGAGCTTCGACGAGTGCACGCAATGGCTGCGGTAATTTCGCATCCTTGGCTGCTTGTGCGGCTCGCCATTCATTATCAATGGTGTCTGCACTTTTGAACCGGCGCCGTTCCTCCTCTGAATTGGGATTTGCCGGCCGGAATGTTCCTTCTTGTATCTCGATACTCTCAATCGTGTCGTCCTTCATCCCTCTGAGCAGCGGTGAGTAGACGTAGATTCTCATGAACCAGAGTCGGTCGTTGGCTTCTTTCCCGAAAAACATCCAACAACCGACATGTCTCCCAATGTGCCTGCGACCGATGATCGGTTCCAGCTCCGAGAAGCGCGTAGCCTTCGCAATCGCTTCCGCTTTCGGGAGGTCCGACCGAAACCTCGCAATCTCCACCGAGTGATAACTCAAGTGACCACCTTCAGTTTGGCGACCTCGGCAGATTTCTAATCCTGGAGGCTCCCCTGGGCGTGCTCGCGTGGACTGCAAATGGCTGAACCGGATGTCCTCAGGAACACCCTGCTTCGAGATTTCATCACGATCTCGAAAGTAGGTTCGCCTGACTGTTCCCACCCATTCCGGCTCAAGCCTGAGAATTTCTCCAGCTTTGAGCGGCTGCTGCTGCCACGTCGCGATAGTCTCAACCAAGTTGCAAGTGGCATAAACGGTCGGAGTAGCCGTCTCCTTCTTGTCGGCAGCGTGTGACCCTGTGACCGCAAGCAAGCCCGCCAGTGCGATGCCGCCAACTCCGCCGCCCGATTGCCAGAGGAATTCACGGCGGGAGAGTGCGCGCGCTTGCCGGGGCTGGCGGTGAAATGACGAATTGTTCTTCACGAGGCTGGCTTTCGTTGCCTACGTCGTTCGCTCAAGAATCCGCTGAAGCTCTGCGAGGACGATCAGGTCCTTTGGCCGGCCCGCAGCGCGTTTCAAAACGATAAGCGTCGGCAGGTCCACGAGGTGGAAGCGGATTCCGAATCCCGCCACTTCGTGCGAGTGCGGCAGCAAGTCATGGTAACCGCCACCGCCCGTCACCTCGCCAAGCAAATCCAGGTCCCCGAACGACGTGATGAGCGTGAAGTTAAGGCCGTTTCGGATCGTTCGCTCATCCCATGCGAACGGAAGCCCAGGGTCCACCCCTCGCAGATACGGCTCGTGGGGCTGCAAAGCCGCCGCGAGTCGCGCGATGTTGTCCCGGGTCCGTGCATACACCACGTCCAGATCATGCGTGATGACTGCCGAGCCATGAAGTGTCGCGGCGACGCCACCGACGACAATGAACTCGACACAACCGCTGTTCAGGACACCGAACGCCTTTTCGAAGTCCGTCGTCATTTGGCGCTCGATTCCCTCCGCGCGGCGACCAGAGGGCGGAACTTCGCAATGAACCGGGTCGCGCTCACGAGGTTCGCGGCTCGCTGTTCGGTCGAGAGCTTGAGGTTCGCCTCGACGAGCGAGAAATCCGCGTCGCGCTTGATGGCTTCCAAGACCGGGTCCAGCGCGTCCGGCTCTGGAAGACCGACCAGACCGTAAGGCACGAAAGCGTCTTTCAATACCCCTGCACTGTCCGAGTTCATGGCGTCACATTGCTTCAACCGCTCAATCCACGAAAGCAAACTCGTTCATGTTGAACAGCAGCCGGCAGGTGTTCGCGAGGCCGTGCTGGTGGGCGAAGGCGGTGAGTTCGGCGGCTTCTTTCGCGGTCGGCGTGCGGCCGAGGGCTTCGGTGAAGGCGCGCTTCACCTTCGATTCTGTGTCGCCGCCAGCGGCGTCGAGCTTCGCGGCGAAGTGCTTCGACATCGTGACCATCAGGCCGTTATTCAGCAGCGCGAGGGCTTGCAATGCGGAGACGCTTTCGTTGCGCCGGCTCACCGAGATGGACGGGTCGGCGCAATCAAGCGTGGTCATGAACGGCTGCAGATGCGAGCGCACGATGAAGCGGTAGATGGAACGCCGGTGCGCCTTCGGGTCGTCCGGGTCGTGCAAGTGATACTCGTAGTGCGGCGAGTGCTCGGGCTTTTCGATGACGAAGTCCTGAAATGCCGGCCCGCCCATGCGTGCGTCGAGCTTGCCGCTGACGAACAGCACGGAGTCGCGAATGGACTCCGCATCGAGCTTGCGGCGGTTCTGGCGCCAGAGGAAGCGGTTGTCGGAGTCTTGAACAGAAGGCAACGAAGACAACGAAGAGCTGCTGCCCGGTCGCTTCGAACTCGGCTTGGCGATTGCGGTAGAGTCCTTCGCGCCTTTGTTGCCTTCGTTCCCTTCTGTTGAACTCTGCCGGTAAGTGGCGCTCATCACGATGAGCTTGTGCAGCTTCTTGAACGAGCCGCCACTGTCGCGGAACTCGCACGCGAGCCAGTCGAGCAGTTCGGGATGCGTCGGCAGCGCGCCCATGCGGCCGAAGTCGTTTGGCGTGTCCACCAAGCCGCGGCCGAAGTGATGCTGCCACACGCGGTTCACGATGCTGCGCCAGACGAGCGGGTTGTCGGGCGACGAAAGCCATTTCGCGAGCGCGGCGCGGCGCTCGCCCTCGGGCGCGGTTGGCGCGAGGGCCAAGCTCGCGGGCAACGCGGCGATGCACGAGAGCGCGCCGGGCGCGGCTTCGTCCTTCGGTTGCTTCACGTCTCCGCGGTTCAACACATGGATGGTGCGCGGCTTCCCCCCATCGGTTCCGGTGCCGCGAAACGAACCCGTGCCATGATGCACCGTGCCGGCGTAAACGATCTTGGGCGCGGGCAGCTTCGCGAGTTCGGCGGCGACTTCGTTCGTGCTCGTCGCGTGCGCGGCAAGTTCGGCCCGCAACGAAGCGTTGGTGACCCGTGAAACCAGGTCGGCGCGCTGCTTCTCCAAATCGGCGAGCCTCGTCGCCGGCTGGCCTTTCCTCGCGCCGTAGTAGTAGCCGTCAGTCAGGTTCTTCCGGCTCCAGCGCGGCAGCGCCTCGATGGAGTCGAGCGAAGTGACCGCCGCGCCGAGCGCGAGGTTTTTGCCGGACTTGTCGAGCACCTGCACTTCGGCGAGCGCGAAGATGAAATCGTTCTGGCGCGGCGCGAGCTTCGTCGCGGTGAACCGCAAGAATCGCGCAGGCTTCCCGCCGACCGCGATGGTGCGCGGCGCGACGCCGGGATTCGGCACGTCGGACTTTGTCTGGTCTTCGAGCAACGTCACGCCTTGCTCAAACTTCGCGTCGTCGCTCGCCTCGACTTTGAACCGCACGGGGAAGCCGAAGCCCGCGCCGATGTTGTTGAAGTTGTCGTGGCACGCGACATAAACGACCTGCTCGATGGCCGAGCGCGCGCCGAGGTCCACCTGGACCCACTTCACCATGTCCTGCTTCGCCGAAATCTGGCTGTGCCAGCCGAACTCGGGGCGTTCTTCGGCTGCCGCACCCGCCCTCGTCTCGCGGATGAGTTTGTCGAGAAGATCGAGGTCGCGTCCGCCGGCCGCGGCGAGCTGCTTGTTGAGCGCGTCCAGCTTCGACTTGAGTTCGCGCTGCCTCGCCAGCAACTCCGCGCGCCGCTGCGCGATGACGGGGTCGGCGTCGTAGGTTTTGTCGGCGCGGTCGAGCGCGGCGAACACGGCTTGCAACGAGTAGTAATCGGCCTGCGGGATGGGATCGAACTTGTGGTTGTGACATTGCGCGCACTGCACCGTGAGACTGGCGAAGGTGTTCATCGTGTTGGCCACCATGTCGTCGCGGTCGAGGTGGCGCGCGATCTTGCCGTCAATCTTCGTCTCCGGCAGTTCGGCGTGGCCGATGAAATCCCACGGACCCGCCGCGATGAAGCCGAGCGCCTCGATGCCGTCCTGCGTGCCGGGGAAGAGCACGTCGCCGGCAAGCTGCTCCTGCACGAAGCGCGCGTAGGGCTTGTCGCTGTTGAAGGCGCGGATGACGTAGTCGCGATACGGCCAGGCGTTGGGGCGCGGCTTGTCCTTGTCGTAGCCGTGCGTGTCGCCGTAGTGGACCACGTCGAGCCAGTGGCGCGCCCAGCGCTCGCCGTGGTGAGGGGAGGCGAGGAGTTCGTCAACGAGGGACTCGAGCGCGTGTTCCGTGTTCCGTGCTGCGTGAGCCACGAATCGTTCGACCTCCTCCGGCTTCGGCGGCAGGCCGATGAGGTCGAAGTAGCGCCGGCGAATCAGCGCGCGCGCGTCGGCCTCGGGCGATTGCGGAAGCTTCTTCTCGGCGAGCTTCGCGGCGATGAAGGCGTCAATGGGATTGCGGATTGCGGATTGCGGATTGCGGATTGTCGGCACCGCTGGACGAACAAGGGGCTTGAGGGACCACCAATCCGCCGTGGGCAGTTTTTCCGCGCCAGCCGCGACGGCCAGACACGAAGTCGCCAGCAGCCAACAGGCGACAAGCCCGTTGCGGGCACCGCCCTTAGTGTTCCAGTGGGGGATGGACCGGGACCGATTCATCGGCCATTGCCTACCACTGTCGCCGGGACAATCCAAGCGCCCTGATTCACGGAGCGGACAACCACTCGAGATTGAATCGTGCGAGGCGGAGGCTCTCGTAAGCGCCTTTGCCGCCACCTTCGTAAAGGCAGAGCATCGTGCCGTCCGGCAGGCGCGCGAGGCTCGAATAAGCGGACGGCCCTTCGTGAAGGCGCTTGGACGCGGACCATGTGTGGCCGTCGTCCGTGCTGACGCGAATGGTCATCCGCACGCGCGCGCCGCTGGGCTTGCCGTCCTTCGGCTCGGGCGGGAACGGGTTGCTGAAGAGCAGGCGCTGGTCATCGTAACGCAGCAGGCTGGCCTGACACTTTGGACACGGAAGCTGCTTCTCCTGCTGGATGGCGCTCCACGTCGCGCCGCCGTCGGTGCTGGTGGCGATGCCGCGCCAGCCTTGCCAATGGCCTTGCATCCGCGTGTTCACGAGCAGCGAGCCGTCGGCGCGCTCGATGACCTGGCACTCGTTGCCGCCGGACTGGATGGGCGCGCCGATGTGCCACGACGCGCCGCTGTCGTCGCTGAACATCATGTGCGAGTTCCATTCGCTGTCCGCCGAGCGCGCCTTGCCGCGGTCAATCCGGTGGTCGCTGGGAATGACGAGGCGGCCCTTGTGCGGGCCGCGCGCGAGTTGGATGCCGATGCCGGGCCCGGTGGCGACCCAATCCCAGCCCGGCTTCATCGCGGTTGAACTGATGTTGCGCGGCGCGCTCCAGGTTTTTCCGTCGTCGGTGCTCGAAGTGATGAGCACGGCCTTGTTGTCGCGCGTGAACGGCAGCCAGATGGCGCCGGTTCTCGTGTCCACGACCGGGCACGGGTTGCCGATGGTGATCTTCGCGTCGCCGCCTTCCTCGAAGACGATGCTGTGCGGTGACCAAGTGCGCCCGCCGTCGGTGCTGCGCTTCATGATGAGGTCCACGTCGCCGTGGTCGCCGGAGCCGGTCTTGCGGCCCTCGCAGAAGGCGAGCACGGAGCCCTTCGCCGTCACGAGCAGCGCGGGGATGCGGTAGGTGTGGTAGCCGTCCTTGTTCGCCTCGAAGAGGTCGAGCTTCTCGATGAAGGGTTCGGCGGCAAGCGAGGCGATGCAGCACGCGCAGCCCAGCAGCGGCAGCACCAGCACGCGCAAACGCGGCGCCATCCACCCGAAGCCAGCCTGCCCTGTGAACAGCCTCACGCCACGATCTCCCGGATGACGTGACCGCTCACGTCGGTCAGGCGGAAGTCGCGCCCCGCGTAGCGATACGTGAAGCGTTCGTGGTCGAAGCCCAGCAGGTGCAGCATGGTGGCGTGCAGGTCGTGGACGCTCGACTTGTTCTCGACGGCCTTGAAGCCGAACTCATCGGTCGCGCCGTAAGCCGTGCCGCCCTTCACGCCGCCGCCGGCCATCCACACGCTGAATCCGTAGTGATTGTGGTCGCGGCCGAGTTTCGACGTGCCGTTGTTGTTCAGCTCGACCGTCGGCGTGCGGCCGAACTCGCCGCCGAAGAGGATCAACGTCTCGTCGAGCATCCCGCGCTGTTTGAGGTCGGCGATGAGCGCGCCGATGGGCTGGTCAATTTCCTTCGCGAGCTTGCTGTGGTTGGCCTGGATGTTTTCGTGATTGTCCCACGGCTGGCCGGCGCCGTGCCAGAGCTGGATGAACCGCACGCCGCGCTCGAGCAATCGCCGCGCGATGAGCGTCTGCCGCGCGTGGATGCCCTCGCCATACATCGCGCGCACGTGGTCCGGCTCGCGCGTCACGTCGAAGGCGTCCGCCGCCTCCATTTGCATCCGATACGCGAGCTCGAAGGACTGGATGCGCGCCTCGATGAGCGGTTCGCGCCCGCGCGTGGCGAGGTGCTCGGCATTGAGGCGCGCGAGCAGGTCGAGTTGCTGGCGCTGTTCGCGCAGCGTCGCGTGTCCGCTGCGGATGTGCTCGATGAGCTTGTCGAGTTGTGTGAACTGCGAGTCAATGAACGTCCCCTGAAACACGCCCGGCAGGAAGCCCGCGCTCCAGTTGTCCGCGTCCTTGATGGGGAAACCGCGCGGGCACATGACGATGAACGCGGGCAGGTTCTGGTTCTCCGCGCCGAGGCCGTAGGTGACCCACGCGCCGACGCTCGGCCGGCTTTGCACGGAGTCGCCGCAGTTCATCAACATGAGCGAGGGCTCGTGGTTCGGCACGTCCGCGTGCATCGAGCGGATGACGGCGAGTTCGTCCGCGTGGCGGGCGATGTTCGGGAAGATGTCGCTGATCTCGAGGCCGCTCTGTCCGTGGCGCGCGAACTTGAACGGCGTGGGAAACGCCATGCCCGTCTTGCGCTCGGTGCGGAGGTTTTCGTAGGGCAGCGGCTTGCCGGCATGCGTGGCGAGCGCGGGCTTGGGGTCGAATGTGTCCACGTGCGACGGCCCGCCGTTGAGGAAGAAGTGTATGACGCGCTTCGCCCTGCCCGCGAAGTGCGGCGACTTCGGTGCGAGCGGACCGGTCGCGGCAGGCGCTGCGGCCTCCGCGAGCAGCGCGCCGAGGCCGAGCGTGCCGAAGCCCATCCCGCACCGCGCGAGAAACTCGCGGCGCGACACGCCGGGCGCGGGAAGGCAGTTCGCGTTGCGGGTCATCGGTGATCTGATAGTTCCGGCTGCGGCAGTTGGCAAGCGCAGCGTGGCGCCGCTGCGGTGGAAAGCCTCACTCCGTCGCCGCCTGGCCGCCCGCCACGCGCGCATAGTAGCCGCCTTTCGCGAGGAGTTCCTCGGGGGTGCCCGTTTCCGTCACTCGCCCGCCTTCGAGCACGACGATGCGGTTGACGCGCCGGATGGTCGTGAGCCGGTGCGCGACGATGAGGGTGGTGCGATGGGCCATCAATGCGTGCAACGCCTCGACGACAAGCGACTCGCTCTCGGCATCCAGCGCGCTCGTCGGCTCATCGAGCAACAGCACCGGCGCATCCTTGAGAAAGGCGCGCGCGAGGTTGATGCGCTGCCGCTCGCCGACGCTCAACTTCATCCCGCCGTCGCCCACGACGGTGTTGTAGCGCGCGTGAAGCTGCTCGATGAACAGGTGCGCGTTGGCCGCGGTGGCGGCGGCGATGACTTCCGCGCGCGTCGCGCCGGGCCGGCCGCAGGCGATGTTCTCGTAGATCGTCGTCGGCAGCAGCACGGGCTCCTGCAGCACGATGGCCACCTGCGCGCGCAGGTCGCGCAGCCGGACCGTGCGCACGTCCGCGCCGTCGAGCTTCACGAAGCCGAGCGCGGGGTCGAAGAACCGCGTCACGAGGTTGAGCAGCGTCGTCTTGCCCACGCCGCTGGGGCCGAGAATCGCGATGGATTCCCCGGCGGGGACCGCGAAGCTCACGTCCTGCAACACGGGCCGCGCATCGTAGGCGAAGGACACCTTGTCGAACTCGAGCGTGCCGCGGACGAACAGCGAGTTGCGCGCAATCTGCTGCGTGCGGCCGGTCGGGCGCGCGACGCCGCCGACCGCCACCGGCGCCTGCCGCACCACCGGGCGCGCGTCGGGGGCGTCCTTCACCTCGCCCGGCATGTCGAGGATTTCGAAGACGCGGTTGGCCGCCGCGCCCGCGGTGGAGACGGTCGAGCCGACATGCGCGAGCTGGTTGACCGGCTCGTAAAGCTGCGCGAGGTAGGCGAGGAACACGAGCAGTTCGCCGACCGTGAGCGTGCCCTTCATCACCTGGTGCGCGCCCGCCCACGTGAGCAGCGCGGTGACGAGCCCGAACACCACCGTGACCGCGAGCCAGTAGAGGACTTCCCAGCCGTGCTGCGAAAGCCGCCGTTCCTGCGCGTGAAAGGTCTGCGTGCGGAACTGCCGCGCCTGGTGCTCCTCGAGCGTGTAGCCCTGCGTGAGCGGCATCGCGGCGAGGCTTTGCTGGACGGCGCTGGTCACGTTGCTGTCGGCCTGTTGCGCCTCGGCGCCGCGCTCGGCGAGCGGCCGGCCGAATTCGCGCATCACGAACCACAGCAGCGGCGCGGCGAGCAGCGCGATGAGCGTGAGCACGCCGTTCGTGCGCGCCATGAACACCACCATCAGCGCGAGCGAGAGCAGCGCGCTGGCGGTCGTCACCGCGCCCTGCTGGAAGAGCGTCTGGAACGCATACGTGTCCCACGCGGCGCGCTGGACAAGGTCGCCGGCCTTCGCGCCGGAGTGGAACCGCATCGAGAGCCGGTGCAGCGCGGTGAAGACCTCCTCGCGCACGCGCCGAAGCCCCGCGAGGCCGACGCGGATGCTCGCGTAATTGTGCGCCGCCGCGAGCGAACCGTGCAGCACGTGGATGAGCACGAGCGCGCCCGCGAGCAGCGCGAGCAACTCGGCGCGGCGGTTGACGATGCCGAACGGCCCGAGGTCGAAGTGCGGCTCCGTCCCGGCCACGAGCACCTCGTCCACGATCCACGCGAGCGGCCACGGCTTGAGCAGGCTCAGGAGCGCCGCGCCCGTGATGAGCAACAGCACCTGCCCCATCGCGCGCGCTTCGTCCCGGTAGAACTGCCACGCCCGGACAAGAAGTTCCATCGCGCCGCGGAGTGTAGAGGCGCGGCGCTCGCGGGCAATGCGTTTTGAACCGCGAACTTTGAACTTCGACGGTCCCGGCGCATCGGGTAAAACCTCGGGCCGCCATGCATGCGCCGTCCGCTGACGAATTCCTCCGGCTCGCCGGCCAGGGCAACCTGATCCCGGTGACGCGGCGCATTCTCGCGGACTTCGAGACGCCGTTGTCGGCCTACCAGAAAATCCGCGGTCAGGGCGAGTCGTTCCTGTTCGAGTCGGTCGAGGGCGGCGAGCACCTCGGGCGCTACTCGTTCGTGGGCTGCAACCCGCGCGCGGTCATCCGCCAACACGGCGCGGTCGTCGAGGTCGTCGAGAACGGGAAGGTCGTCGGGAAGTTCGGTGTGCCCGCGTCCGGACGCGAACCGTGCGAGAAGTGCGTTCGCGACGGCCTCGAGGTCGTCGAGCGCGTGCTGGCGAACTTCAAGCCGGTTGCCGTGCCGGGATTGCCGCGCTTTACCGGCGGCGCGGTGGGCTTCATCGGCTACGAGTTCATCCACGACGTCGAGCCGGTCGTGCTGCGGCCGCTGCGGGACGACTTGGGCACGCCGGCGATGGTGTTCCTGATCGCGGACCAGTTGCTCATCTTCGACCGCGTCGCGCAGACCATCACCATCCTCGTCAACGCCGTCATCGAACCCGGCGTGCCGCCCGCCGAGGCCTACGAGAACGCCGTCGGCGAGGTGGAGCGACTCGTCTCGCTGCTCGAACAACCCACGGAGCACCGGCCCGCGTCGTTGCCCGCGGAGGCGCCGCACCTGCCGTTCGAATCAAACACGCCGAAGGACAAGTTCCTAGCGAATGTCCTCCGTGCGAAGGACTACATCACCGCCGGCGACATCATCCAGGTGGTGGGCTCGCAGCGCTTCACGGTCGCGACGCGCGCCACGCCGCTCGACGTGTATCGCGCCGCCCGCACCATCAATCCTTCGCCCTACATGTTCCTGCTGGAACTCGAGGGCTTCGCGCTCGTCGGCGCTTCGCCGGAGATTCACGTGCGCTGCGAGGAAGGGCTTGTGGAAACCCGCCCCATCGCCGGCACGCGCCGCCGTGGAAGAACGGAAGCCGAGGACGCCGCGCTCGAGAAGGAACTGCTCGCCGACCCGAAGGAGCGCGCCGAGCACGTGATGCTCGTGGACCTCGCGCGCAACGACATCGGGCGCGTGTGCGACTTCGGCTCGGTGCGGGTGCGCGATTTGATGACCATCGAGCGTTACAGCCATGTGATGCACATCGTGTCGCAGGTCGAGGGCCGGCTCGCGGCGGGGAAGTCGCCGTTCGATTTGATGCGCGCGACGTTTCCGGCGGGCACGCTGAGTGGCGCGCCAAAAATTCGCGCAATGCAAATCATCTCCGAGCTCGAGCAGATGACGCGCGGGCCTTACGGCGGCTGCGTGGGCTACTTCAGCTTCAACGGCAATTGCGACACCTGCATCACCATTCGCACCGCGCTGCTCAAGGACGGCAAGGCCCACGTGCAGGCGGGCGGCGGCTGGGTGACGGACTCGGACCCCGAGGCGGAATTTCAAGAGACCGTGAACAAGAGCAAAGCCATGCTCAAAGCCGTAGCGCTGGCGGAGACGCTGGCGGCTACTTCAGTTCCTCCGGCCTCACGCCCCGCTTGAACGAGTTGAACCCATACATCGTGGGCTTGAATTCGCCCACGTAGGTCACGTCGGCCTTCTCGGGAACCTTCAACCCGAGCAACTGGTAACAACCATTCACGAGCAAACGCCGCAGGCCTTCGTTCTGCAGGTCCGTCGAGGAGCCGAGCGTGGTGGTGAGAACCTTGTTCACCTTGCCGGAGTCGTGCTTGTGCTCGCGCGTCCACACGACGGGCATCATCGGCGAGTTCACGTCCTGCTCCTGCTTGTCGGTGGCGCGGCGCTTCACATAGCTGGCCGGCGGGTCCTCGGGCTTCATTCCCTTGAGCACCTGCCCGCGCACGAGAATCTTCGCATCCGCGGGCGGATACGCCTCATATACGTCGGTGTCGCCGAAGATGTCCGTGACGCCACGCAGGATGGGATCCTTCTCCGCGCCGGGTTCGATGATGCCGCGCGTGGCCTCGACCTTGTGCCGGCCCCAATGGCTGACCCACTGCTCGCCGAGCACGTCCTTGCCGAAGCGGTTGTAGTTCGCGTAGGCGCCGCGCAACCCGCTGAACGCGTGCGTGCTCGTGCGCAGCGCGATGAACGGCTTGCCCGCCGCGAAGTAATCCGCGAAGTGCTTCATCGCCGCGTCGTCCGGCCGGCGGAACCGCCACAGCATCACCACCAGGTCCGCGGTGCCGAGCTTCTCCATTCCCGGGATGTTCGCGGACTCGTTCGGGTCAATCGCGCCGTCGTTCGGGTCGGGGTCGGCCGGCTTGGGCTCGGGCTTGCCGGCGTTGGCGCGGTCGCGCTTGAACTCGGCAATCTCGCGCTCAGTCCAGCCCGGCGGGTTGATGGCGAAGAGCACCGTGCACTTGAAGCCGTGCCGTTGCGCGAGAATCTTCGCGAGCATCGGCAGGCCCTCCTCGGACCGGTATTCCTCGTCGCCGCTGAGGAAGACGATGTGCTTGCCCGCGCCGGGGCCGGACTTCCCCTCGAACGAAATCCATGGTGCCGCGGCATTCGCGGACAGCGCGGCCAGGCCGAGGGCGGCGGAAACGAGGAAACGGGTTGTGGCATTCATGGGGGTCGTGTGGCGGTTTGGACGTCGCGCGGACTCTACTGCTTCGGCCCCCGCGCGCAATGGGGGAGATGGCGCCGCCGCCGACTGCGAGTTCGACGCAAAGACGCAAAGGTCGCGAAGGGCTGGCTCATGATCGGTCTCTGCGAATCTCCGCGGCCTCGCGTCCAGCCCCGAACGCAGGTGCGGCCAACAAACCTTCGGGACACTTCCGTGCGCGCCGATTGTTCCGCGCGGGCGCGGAACAATGCGCCCGGGGCGGGCGCGCTCCCCAGTCGGCTTCGGAGTTCCGGTTGAATTCAAGTAGAGCGCTGGCAGGAGGACGACGACGAGGACGACGGCGAGGACGACGACGAGGACGACGAAAGAATGCGGCCCACTCCCTACTTGACCCCGCGCCCGGGCAAGTCTTGGCTTGCACCATGAACCTCCGCCGCTGGCTGCTCGGACTCACGCTCGCGCTCGCCGCATTGTTCGCGCTCACCTCGCGCGCGCAGCAGGACGCCAAGTCCGCATCTAAGTCCGCCGCGAAGCAGAAGACCTCCGTCACCTACTCGGAGGCTTACGGCAAGAAGGGCGAGCAGCCCAAGCTCGACGCCGCGAAGGATCTGCCGCGCTTTCCCGCGCTCTCGCCGGCCGACGCGCTCAAGGCGTTCAAGGTGAAGAAGGGTTTCCGCCTCGAGCTTGCGGCGGCCGAGCCGAACGTCAACAGCCCCATCGCGATGGCTTTCGATGAGAAGAACCGCCTCTTCGTCGTCGAGATGCGCGACTACTCGGAGCTGCGCGACGCGAAGCCCCACCTCGGCCGCATCCGCATGCTCGAGTCCACGCGCGGCGACGGCGTGTTCGACCAGGCCACCGTCTTCGCCGATGACCTGCCGTGGCCCACGGGCGTCATCTGCCACGGCGGCGGCCTCTTCGTCATCGCGTCGCCGGACATCCTCTGGCTCAAGGACACCAACGGCGACGGCAAGGCGGACGAGCGCAAGGTGGTCTTCACCGGCTTTGGCTCCACGGTGTCGCGGCTCAACGTGCAGGCGCTGCCGAACAGCTTGAACTGGTCGCTGGACAATCGCATCCACGGCGCGACCGCGGGCAACGGCGGCGTCATCAAGCAGCTCGCCGCGCACCCGCCGCAGCCGGACCTTGCGTTGAACGGCCGCGATTTCTCCTTCGACCCGCGCACGCTCGTGATGCGCACCGAGGGGCCGACCGCGCAGTATGGGATGAGCTTCGACAGCCAGGGACGCAAATTCGTCTGCTCGAACTCCGACCACTTGCAGCTGCTCATGTATGACGCGCGCTACGCCGGCCGCAACCCGCACTACGCCATGCCCAGCCCCAAGGTGAGCATCGCGGCGGACGGCCCGGCGGCGGAGGTTTTCCGCATCAGCCCGGACGAACCGTGGCGCATCATCCGCACGCGCTGGCGCGTCAGCGGCGTGGTGCCCGGCGCGGTCGAGGGCGGCGGGCGCGTCTCCGGCTACTTCACCGGCGCGACCGGCGCGACCCTCTACCGCGGCGACGCCTACGGGCCGGACTTCGCGGACAACGCCTTCATCGGCGACGCCGGCGGCAACCTCGTTCATCGCAAGAAGATTCATCCCGCGCCCGACGGCGTGGGCCTCGTGGCGAAGCGGCCGGACGACGAGCAGGGCTTCGAGTTCCTCGCGAGCACGGACACGTGGTTCCGGCCGGTGCAGTTCCAGAACGCGCCCGACGGCTGCCTCTACATCGCGGACATGTATCGCGAGGTCATCGAGCATCCGTGGAGCATCCCGGAGAGCATCAAGCAGCACATTGACCTCAACAGCGGCAGCGACCGCGGCCGCATCTGGCGCATCGTGCCGGAGAATTTCCAGCGGCCCAAGCCCGTGCAACTCGCCAAGGCCACGACCGCCGAACTGGTGAAGCTGCTCGAACACCCAAACGGCTGGCACCGCGAGACGGCGGCGAGGCTGTTGTATGAACGGCAGGACAAGGCGGCGGTGGCGATGCTGGAGAAGCTGCTGAAGGAATCGAAGTCTCCCGTGGGGCGAATGCACGCGCTGTTTGCACTGGAAGGCTTGAGCGCGGATGGCCAGCCAGCACTCGCAGATTCACACATGGTGGCGGGCATTCGCGACACGGATGAGCGCGTTCGCGAACACGCCGTGCGTCTTGCAGAGTCCACCATCAACCGAGCCACGGACGTTTCCGAACTCTGGGCAAGGGTCATGCTGGCGGCTGGCGATGCCAGTCCGCGAGTTCGTTATCAAGCGGCCCTCTCGCTCGGAGGAGCCAGGCTGAAGCAGCGCATGGGGGCGCTTGGTGAGGCGCTGATACGGAGCTGGGACAGCCCGTGGGTTCGCACGGCGGTTCTGAATTCCCTCGGCGGTGATGCGGCGGAAATCCTCAAGAGCGACGGCCGCAGCTTCCTCGGCGCGGACAACAAGGCGGCCGGTGAGGAGTTCGCGCGCAGCCTCGTTCAAGTCATCGCAGCGAGACATGATGCTGCCGAGGTTTCCATAGCTCTCCGCTTCATTGCCGAACTCGGGAGCAAGAATGGAGCGGCCGGTCACAGCCAGCATCATTCGGCCTTCATGCTCATCCGCGCGTTCGGCGACGGCCTGCAGCGCGCCGGCAGTTCACTCGCGAAGGCCGACCCGGAAGGCAAGTTGAAGCCGCAGTTCGCGCTCGCCGCACGCCTCGCTGCTGATGTGCGGACGCCCGGGCCCACACCCGAGGCCACGCGCGCCGAGGCCGTCCAGTTGCTCGGCCTCACCAGCTACGCCGAGTCCGGCGCGACGCTGCTCGCGTTGCTCGGCGGCAACGAACCGCCCGCGCTCCAGTCTGCCGCGCTGGCCACGCTCGCGCGCTTCACCGAACCCGCGCTCGGCGGCGAGTTGACGAAGCGCTGGCCCATGTTCAGTTCACGCCTCAAGAGCGAGGCGCTCACCGCCTTGCTCGCGCGGCCGGAGCGGCTGGCAGCCTTGCTGGCCGCCGTGGAAAGCGGCGTCATCAAACCCGCCGAGCTGAACTCCACGCAAATCAAGCCGCTGCTCGCCCATCGCGACGCTTCCATCCGCGAGCGCGCGACGAAGCTGCTCGCCAGCGCGCTCCCGCAGCCGCGCGACACCGTGGTGAAGAACTTCACGCCCGCGCTCCAACTGCGCGGCGACGCGGCCAAGGGCAAGGCCATCTACACCGAGCGCTGCGTCTCGTGCCACCGCGCGGGCAGCGAAGGCTTCGCGCTCGGCCCCGACCTTGTGACCGTGAAGAACACCGGCGCGGAGAAGCTGCTGGTGAACATCCTCGACCCGAACCGCGAGGTCGCGCCGCAGTTCATCGCCTTCACCGTCGAGACGAAGGACGACGAGAGCCTCGTGGCGCTCATCGCGAACGAGACCACCACGCACGTCACGTTCCGCATGGCCAACGGCATCGAGAAGACGCTCCCGCGCTCGGCGATTCGCGGCATGAAAAGCTCCGGCCAATCGCTCATGCCCGAGGGCCTCGAACAAAACCTCACGCCGCAGGGCATGGCCGACTTGCTGGAGTTCATCGCAGCGTTGAAGTAGCCGGTGCGGAATGGGCGGAGGTCAATCCTGACGAAGTGGGCCGGGGTGGAACCCGGCCCTCCCGTCGTGTTGCCGGGAGGGCTCGGTTCCACCCGCGCCGCAATGGCTTCGCAGCTTCTCTACTTCCCCGGGGCGCGCTTCAGGAAGTGCTCGAAGAACGCGTAAATCTGCTCGTTGGACTCGGGCGTGGGTGAGTGGGTTTTCCGATTCGTCATGCCCACGCGATTCGCGGTGCCGAGCAACGTGTTGACTGCGATGGCGTGGTTGAGCGCGCGCCAGCGTTCGGGCGGGTCCTCCGAGCCGCCGCTCACGAGGAACGGCCGCGGCGCCATCAGCGCGTGCAATTCGTGCAGGTCGCGCCCCGTGGCGACGAGTTCCTTGTAGGCGCCGGTGCGCGGGTTCGTTTCGGTCGGCACGCCGCGGGTGCGCGTCTGCGCGGAGTCGCGCCCGAGATACCACGGCTCCCAGAAGTTCACGTTCGGGCGTTTCTCGTCCCACACGATGCCGCCGTCGGACCACGCGGCGCAGGCGAAGCCCTCGTGGAGGCACGACGCGAACATCGCCCATTTGCCGCCGTAGGAATGGCCGACGACGCCGATGCGGCGCGGGTCCACATCGGGCCGTTGCGCGAGCGCGGTGCAGCCGTTGGCGGCGACGTAGGCGAGGAAGGACAGCGGCTGCCATTGCGGGCGCTGCGGGTCGGGCAATCGCGCGTCGCCGCCGGGCGAGCCGATGGAGAGCGTGACGAATCCGCGGCGCGTGAGCTGGAGCGCGAAGTCGCGGAGCTGGTTCGTGAGCCCGATGCTCGTGCGCGGCTCGTAATACGGCACGAGCACGGCGGGGAACGGTCCGCGCCCGTGCGGCACGAGCAGGTAACCGGGTTCCATGCGGCCGGCGGCGACCTCGACGCGCACGCGGTGCTGCGAGAAGTTTTCGCGCGCCTCGGTCTCGACCACCTCGACGCGCGGCTTCTCCACGAGCGGCGGCCACGGGCCCATCACGCGATGCCAGTGCGCGAGGATTTCCTTGCGGCGCAGCGCCCAGTCGGCGGCGGTTTTCACGGGGCGGCAGTCGTCGAAGACGAGCGGCGACTTGAACGCGCCGAGGTCGTTCGCGAACTCCTGCGGCGGCGCAAAGAAGGGCGCGAGTTGCGTCCACGGTGCTGGCTCCGCAGCGCGCGCGATGGTGGCGGCAAGAGCGAAGACCGCGGAAGTCCCAAGAAAAAGAGCGGCGCGCGTCACGGCGTTTTCTTCGGGTCAGGCGGCACGCCGTTCACGTCGAGGAACACGCGGCGGCGAAGGACGGCATCGTCGAGGTTGAGCTTGAAGCTGCCCGAGGCGTCGAACAGCACTCGCGTCCGCGCTTCACCGGTCCAGACGCGATCCACGATCACGTCCTGGGACCACGTGGCCGCGCGGGCCTCGTTGAACTTTGTGAAGGTTTGTTCGCCAAGAAACCCGCGCAGCGTGCGGTCGCGCTCCTGTTCGGCGGCGGCGACGAGCGCCTTCTGCTGTTCCTCGCCGACGTTGGGCAGCGCGCGGATGCGATCGAGTTCCTGCTGCGTGGCGAGGTTGATTTGGTGGACGGTGCGGGCGCTTTCGGGCGGAGCGCCGGCGGTTTGAAGCGCGCCAAAGACCTCGCGGTAGCCGGAGTCCTGGTTGAGGCGGTAGTTCTCGTAACGCTGCGGGCCGAGCGCCTGTTTGAGCGCGTTGTCACGCTGTTGCTCGAGCATCGCGCGGGTCTGCATGGTGAGCTTGTCGTCGCCGGTGAGGTCCGCGTTGAGGCGCATGTCCACGGGGTCGCGCGCGCGGAAGATGGCGCGAAACTCGTCCGGCGTGGGCTCGAAGTGGCCGAGGTCGGCGCGGATGTTCATCGCCGTTTGGGAATGGCGCAGGAGGTATTCCTCGAGCTGTTCGGGCGTGAGCACGCGCGCAAGTTCCTCGCGGGTCTGCCGGCGGAGTTTCCACATCTCGGCCTCGTCCACGGGCTTGCCGGCCTTTTCCTGCGCCTCGTTGTATTCGGCCTGCCGGTCGGACCAGCGCCGCGCGATGGCCTGCACCGCGGACTTGGTCTCGGGCGAAAGCGCGCCAAGCACGGGCCCGGTAAGCGCGATGGCGTCGTGCTGCTGCTCCCGCGCGCGACGGTCCGCATCCCACTGCGGGCCGAGCAGGCTCGAGAGCAGGTCGCGCCGTTCGGTCTCGAGCGCGGCGAGTTCGCGCTCCTCGGCGGCATTGGTCTCCGGGTCCTTCTCGGCGCGCCACCACTGCATGTCCTGTTTCGCGGCGAGCTGGTCGCGACGCCGGTTGAAGTCCTGGTCCACGTCGGCGACGACGATGTCGCGGATGGTCTGCTCGGGGCAGCCGATGGCGCGAAGGTTCTGGATGTAGGTGGGGAAGTCGTCCGACTCGACGTCGCGCCAGTTGAAGTGGAGCTGGTTGATGACGAAGTTGGTGCGCGTGAGGTTGGTGACGGCGGTGGGCTCGCGGACGATGCGCGTGACGCGGCGGACCTTGGGCTGCTGTGACGAAAACGTGGCGACGAGCACGGCGGCGAGCGCCGCGTTCAAGACGAGCGAGACGAGCAGGAGAACCCGGTCGCGCATGGCCGGAACATCGCCAAAGCCGGTGGATGTGGCAACAGCGCAGTTTTCGGCGCGGAGTGGCCGGCCGCGCGATTTCCCGCTTGCTGAGGCGCGCGCACCCGTTACCTTCGCGCGCATCGTGACCCCCAACGCGGCCCGCAACCGCACTAATTCCATGCACCCTGTTCGCCAAACACCCGGACTTGTCCTCCTTCTCGCCACCGTGTTCGCCTCGGCATTGCCCGGTTCGGCGCTGCTCGCGCAGCGCGGGCCGCGCCCCACGACGGCCGCCGCCGAGCCCGCGCCCTTCAAGCCCACCAACACCAACGACCCCATCGAGCGGATCAAGGACGAGGGCCTCAACCGCTCGCAGGTCATGCAGACGCTCAGCTACCTGACGGACGTCATCGGCCCGCGGCTCACCGGCTCGCCGAACCTCAAGCGCGCGAACGAATGGACGAAGGACAGGCTCACGTCATGGGGCCTGCAGAACGGCCACCTGCACGCGTGGGGCCCGTTCGGCCGCGGCTGGTCGCTCAAGCGCTTCTCCGCGCAGGTCATCGAGCCGCAGGGCATCCCGCTCATCGCGCACCCGAAGGCATGGTCGCCCGGCCTGCCCACGCCGCTCATGGCCGACGTGGTTTACCTCGACGCCAAGACCGAGGCCGACCTCGACAAATTCAAGGGCAAGCTGCAGGGCAAGATCGTCCTCACCGGGCCCGGCCGCGAGATTCGCGCGCACTTCGACGCCGAGGCGTTGCGCCTGACCGAGACAAACCTCCTGCGCCTCGCCAACGCGCCGGTGCCCGGAGCGGGCGAAGCCCCGCAAGTGCCCCCGCCGAGCCGCAACACCGCCAGCTTCAACCCCGAGCAACGCGCCGCCGCGCAGGCCGCCGCCATCGTCGCCTCGCGCCGCGTGCCCTTCGCGGTGAAGGAAGGCGCCGCGCTCCTCATTGACCCCAGCCGCCGCGGCGATGGCGGCACCATGTTCCTCGCGTCCGCCAGCATCCCGAGCACGAACACCGGCCCCAGCCAGTTCTTCGGCCGCTCCTCCCCGTGGTCCACCAACGCCGGCGCCATCCCGCCGCAGGTCGTCATGGCCGACGAGCACTACAACCGCCTCGTGCGCATGATCGAGGCCGGCGAAAAGGTCAAGATGGCCGTCGAGCTCGACGCGCAATACCACAACGACGACCTCATGGCCTACAACACCATCGCCGAAATCCCCGGCACCGACCTCAAGGACGAAATCGTCATGCTCGGCGCGCACATGGACTCGTGGCACTCCGGCACCGGCGCGACCGACAACGGCTGCGGCGTGGCCGTCTGCATGGAAGCCGTGCGCATCATCCAGGCCGCGGGCCTCAAGCCCCGCCGCACCATCCGCATCGGCCTTTGGACCGGCGAGGAACAGGGCCTGCTCGGCTCCCGCGCCTACGTGCGCGACACCTTCGGCAGCATCACCACCATCACCAACACGCCCCCTGCGCCGAAGGATGGCGAAAAGAAGGACGGCGAGAAGAAGGAGACCGAGAAGAAAGCCGACGCGAAGGCTGACGCGAAAGCCGACGCGAAGGCCGACGCGAAGGCCGAGGACTCCGGACAGAAAGGCGGCAAGCGCTTTGGCGGCTCCGGACAGGGCGGGCCTTCACGCGCGAACTCCCGCCTCGTGACCAAGCCCGACTACGACAAGTTCGCCGGCTACTTCAACCTCGACAACGGCTCCGGACGCGTCCGCGGCGTTTACATGCAGGGCAACGAAGCCGTCCGCCCCATCTTCCGCCAGTGGCTCGCGCCGTTCCGCGACCTTGGCGCCGAAACGCTCACGCCCGGCCTGACCGGCGGCACCGACCACCTGAGCTTCGACGGCATCGGCCTGCCGGGCTTCCAGTTCATCCAGGACGACCTCGAGTATTTCACGCGCACACACCACTCGAGCATGGACATGTTCGACCGCGCGCAACCCGACGACCTCAAGCAGGCGTCGGCCATCATGGCGGCGTTCGTCTACAACTGCGCGATGGCCAGGGACAAACTCCCGCGCAAGCCCGCCCCTGCGCCGCGGCAGTAGCGCCCGCGCGAACTGATGCGGAACTCGCGGCTGGACAGCGCCCCGCCGACTGGCTCCAATGCCGACACACGAATCAGGCGACAAAAGGCCAAGCTTGCGCTCACCGGAATGTTAGGCGCATTCCACGCTCACCGTGTCATTCATCCTCTCGAAGCAACGCGATGACGACGTTGTCCGAGCATTCGAGTCGTATCGGACTTACTTGCAGAGCGTCCGCCATTCGTTGCCGGAGTCGGTATTTGCGTTGGCATCCTCCGATTGGTATTTCTCGCCACAGGAACATCGCTGCCCTCACGACGGCTGGCTGGAGAGCGTCACGGTTTCCGAACCGTCGTCAGGCGAGCGCCACGAGATTCGCGCCACGTCAATTCGCATTCGACTCCGTGGCCAATACCACGACGGCTTCATCGAGTTCTTCTATCCTCAGGTGTTCAGTTACCGTCTCGACGCGCTCGACTCTGCCACCGGCCATCACGACTGGCGTTACGACGAGTTCCGTCTTTCCGAGCGTGGCCACGTCATTCATGAGATTGAGTGGTGCGGCGCTCACGACACCGCACACTGGCTTATCGAGGCTTCAGATGTTCAGTTCCACTGGCACCCGAACGAATGCGACTAACTGTTGATCCTCGACGGGTAGTCCGCAGTATGAGGGAGACTTGAAGCGGCCGGTGCGGCGTGCGGCGTCCCGGCCATGAATGGATGCGGGCACTGCGGCGCGGCGTCAGGCCACCACGCCCTTCACGACCTCGCCCTTCACGTCGGTCAGGCGGAAGTCGCGGCCGGCGTAGCGGTAAGTGAGCTTCTCGTGGTCGAGCCCAAGCAGGTGCAGCACGGTCGCGTGCCAGTCGTGGATGTGGACCTTGTCCTTCACCGCCTCGGCACCGTGCTCGTCGGTGGAGCCGAAGCTCGTGCCGCCCTTCGCGCCGCCGCCAGCCATCCAGAGCGTGAAGCCCTTGTTGTTGTGGTCGCGGCCGTCGCTGCCCTGCGCGTAGGGCGTGCGGCCAAATTCGCCGCCCCAGATGATGAGCGTGTCCTTGAGCAGCCCGCGCTGCTTGAGGTCGGTGATGAGCCCGGCGATGGGCTGGTCAATGGCGCGGCAGTTGTTCGCCAGCGCGGTGGACAGGGCGAAGTGCTGGTCCCAGTTGCCATGGCAGATTTCCACGAAGCGCACGCCGGCCTCGATGTAGCGGCGGGCGAGCAGGCATTTGCGGCCGAAGTCATCCGTGGCGTTCGTGCCGATGCCGTAGAGTTTCTTGGTCGCGTCGGATTCCTTGGTGAGGTCCATCAAGCCGGGCACCTGGCTCTGCATGCGGAAGGCCAGCTCGTAGCTTTCGATCACGCCCTCAATCTCGGCGTTGTTGGGGTCGCGCCGGAACGCCTCGCGGTTGAGCGTCTGCACCAGGTCCAGCTCGAGCCGCTGCGCCGCGGAGGTGACGGGCGGCTTGATGTTCTTCACCTCGGCCTGCGCAATGGGACGGTTGTCCGCGCCGATGCGCGTGCCCTGATAGATGGCGGGTAGGAACGAGCTGCCGTAGTTCTGCGCGCCGCCGAAACCCGACGGCGGCGTGAGGGTGATGAAGCCCGGCAGGTTTTCGTTCTCCGTGCCGAGTCCGTAAAGCGCCCACGCGCCGAGCGAAGGCCGGACGAACTGCGAGTTGCCCGTGTGCATGCGCAGGAACGCCTGCGGGTGCGCGGGCAGGTCGGTGTGCATCGAGCGCACGAGGCAGAGTTCGTCGGCGTGCGCAGCGAGGTTCGGGAACAACTCGGAAATCCAGAGGCCCGACTTGCCGTGCTGCGCGAACTTCCACTTCGGCGCCATCCACGTGCTGCCGGGGCGCGAGCCGGGCTTGCCGTCGTCGTCGACGAGCTGCGGCTTGTAGTCGAAGGTGTCCACGTGCGACGGCCCGCCGCGCATGCAGAGGAAGATGACGCGCTTGGCCCTGGCAGCGAAATGGGGCTGCTTGGGCGCAAGCGGTTTGTCCACGGCGGCCGCGCGTGCGGCGATGCCGGCGAAGGCCAAGTAGCCGAAGCCGCAGGACAAACCGCGCAGTGCCTCGCGGCGCGTGAGCAGCGGCACGAGGCGATTGCAGGGGAATGTGGAATGCGGAATGCGGAGTGCGGAGTGGGTGTTCATGGTCGAAATGATCCTCTGAGTCGTATGAGTCCTCTGGAATCCAGCCAGCGCTAATTCAAGTATCGGAATTCCGCGCTGGCCATCAGCGCGCGGCAGAAGCTCGTCCACGCGGCCACCTGCAGCGCGGGGCTGTTGCTCGCGCCGCGGCCGGGGCCGTTGTTGAACTTGGTGAAGAAATCCGTCGCGGCGGCCAGCTCGTTCGCGTTCGGTGGCCGCGTGAAGACGAGCCAGTAGGCCACGTTCACCCGCTCGCGGAATTGCGCCGTCGCATCCGTCATGGGCGTCGCGGCCTTCCAGCCCGTGACCCGCTGCGCGAGCGACTCGGCGCGGCGGCGGACGAAGTCGCTGTTCATCATGTAGAGCGCCTGCGACGGCACGCTCGTGGTGTCGCGCGTGCCGCTGACGAGGCTCGGCTCGGGAAAGTCGAACAGCGCGAGCGTGTCCGGCACCATGTCGCGCACGATGGGCTGATAGACGGAGCGGTGGAAGTCCTCCGCGTTGACCTGCGCCTCGCCCAGCCCAATAAGCCGCGGTCCGCCGATGGGCAGGTCGCCGACGCGCGCCACGACAGAACCGACGAGCGGCTTGGGGTCGAGTTCGCCGCTGACCGCGAGCATCGCGTCGCGGATGGACTCGGCATCGAGCCGACGCGGGCTCATGCGCCAGTGGAGCGCGTTGTCGGGGTCGGCCTCGTGGTTCTTCTCGTTGAACTGCGTCGAGAGCTGGTAGGTGCGGCTGAGGACGATTTCGCGGACGAGCTTCTTGGTGGACCAGCCGTTCTCGATGAAGCGCACGGCCAGCGTGTCGAGCAACGCCTGGTTCGCGGGCTTGCCGCCGGTGGTGCCGAAGTTGTCCGGCGAATCCACGATGCCGCGGCCGAACAGCCAGCCCCACACGCGGTTCACGTAAACACGCGCCGTGAGCGGGTTGTTCGAGTCGGTGAGCCACTGCGCGAGTTCGCGGCGACCGCTCGCGCCCGACGGAATGCGCGGCGGCGTGGAGTGCGTGAGCGCGACGGGAAACGCGCGCGGGACTTTTTCGGCGGGCTTGTCCACGTCGCCGCGCGTGTAGAGCGAGGCGTCGCCGATGGCGCTGAACTCCGGTGGACGGAATCCCGCGAACCGCCCCTGCCCGAGGCGTTGCAACCCGCCGACCATCGCTGTGGCGCGGCTGGCGGTCAGGTCGCGCACGCCCATGGCGAGCGCCTTCTCCTGGCCGGACTCGTCATACATCTTGAGCCTGGCATCGAGCTGGCCGGCCTCGGCGATGAGGCGCAGGCGTTCGAGCTGGCGCTGCGGGTCGTTGTCCTGCTTGGTCGGCGGGCCTTTGCCCTTCCCCTTCGCCAGATCGCCGAACATTCCGCGCTGTTGCTCGCGGTAATCGGCGAGCTTCTTCTGCGAGCGCTGCAACTCGTCCGGCGACATCGAGCGACCGAGCGTCTTCACGCCGGAGCCGGCCGGCAGTTCGACGAGCTCGGTCGCGTGGCGGTTCTGGATGCTCGCCGCCGTGCCGAAGCGCGATTCGGTGGAGGTGAAGATGCCCGCGAGCGCGTAGTATTCCTTCTGCGCGATGGGGTCGAACTTGTGGTCGTGACAGCGCGCGCAGGCGACGGTCGTGCCGAGGATGGCCTGCGACATCGTGTCAATCTGCTCGTCGGCGACGTCGAGCCAGAACTGCCGCGGGTTCTGCTCGTTCATGGACTTGGTGCCGAGCGCGAGGAACCCCGTCGCAATGGCGTGCTCGGCCGTCTGCCGGGCGTCGCGCGCAGGCAGCAGGTCGCCGGCAATCTGCTCCTGCACGAAGCGGTCGTAGGGCTTGTCCGCGTTGAAGGCGGCGATGACGTAATCGCGATACCGCCACGCGTGCGGGAACGCGACGTTCACGTCCTTGCCCGAGGACTCGCCGTAGCGCGCCACGTCGAGCCAGTGACGGCCCCAGCGCTCGCCGAATTGCGGCGACGCAAGCAGCTTGTCCACGACCTTTGCGAGCGCGTCGGGCGACTTGTCCTCCACGAACGAAGTGATCTCGGCGAACGTGGGCGGCAGGCCGATGAGGTCGAAGTAAACCCGGCGCACGAGCGCGAGCTTGTCGGCGTCGGCCACGGGCGCGAGGCCCTTGGACTCCAGCGCGGCGAGCACGAAGCGGTCAACGTCGCCTCGCGGCCAAGCCGAATTCTGCACGGTGGGCGCGGGCGATTTCTTCGGCGGCTGGTAAGCCCAGTGGTCCTTCGCCCTCGAGCCGTCGTATTCCTTCTTCGCGAGCGTGCCGCCCGAGCGCGGGTCGGGCGCGCCCATCGCGATCCACGTTTCGAAATCCCTGATGATGGCGTCGGAGAGTTTGCCGCCTTCCTTCTCGGGCGGCATCTGAAGGTCCTTGTTCGAGTAGCGGATCGCTTCGAGCAACAGGCTGCGGCGCGTGTTGCCGGGCACGACGGCGGGACCGGAATCGCCGCCCTTGCGCGCGCCCTCCTTCGAGTCGAGCACGAGCCCGCCCTTGACTTTCGCGCCCTCGGCCGTCGAGTGGCACTTGTAACACTTGTCCGCGAGCACGGGGCGGATCTTCGACTCGAAGAAATTCAACTCGTCCGCAGACGGCGTGCGTTCGGTGAACGCGGTTGTGGCCGGCGCGGGCGCGGACTTCTTCGACGGGTCATCGAGCATCCGCTTCGCCGCGAGTTGCAACGCGGTCACGCCGCGGTATTCCTCGAGCGTGAGGAGCTTGTCGCCGTTCTTGTCGAGCGACTGGAAGATGGCGTCGAGGCTGTCGCGCTGTCCGCTGAAGCGCGGCGAGATTTCGGCGATGCGGGCGAACTCGGCCCTGTCCACGCGGCCGTCGCGGTTGGTGTCGAGCTGGCGGAACGCGCCGTCCGGATCGCCCGGAGCGCCCTTGCCCTGCTGGCCGAAGGGCGGGGCCTTCTGTTGCGCGAGGACAACCAGCGGGGCGGCGAGTCCGACGCCGAGCGCGACGGTGAACAAGGTGAGTTTCATGTTGGGGAAGTTCTTATCAGCGGAGCCGGCTCGTTCTCGCAAAGTCGCGAGCAAGGCCGGTCATGGGAGGAATCCTAACCCAGCCGGGCCCGCGGCTCACGGAAGAAACGACGCCAGGCCGCAGCGTTGGTTACGCGCAGAGTCCAAGGGAGCCAAGAGCTGCTCCGCGGTCAGAAGACGATGAGCGAGCAGCGCTCCTCGCGCTGCTCGTGAAGGCACTCGCGCAGGTAGCCGACGATTTGATCGCTGAGCCTGTGGCAGCGCGGGCACCAGCGCTTCCGTCCGGCGAGGCGCTTCACGCACGGGCGCAGGCCGGTGAACTTGACCACGCGCGGGTGCGACACGAGCCGGTCGCGGAGCGCCGCGCGCAAACGCGGGAAGAAATCCAGCTCGAATCCCGCCGGCGCGACTCCGGCGAGCAGGCGCAGGTCGCACTCCTGCACCTCGATGGCGGGCGCAGCGGAGGCGGGCATTGTGGCGGCGACTTCGAGGCCGAAGCCTTTCAGCACGCGCTCGAGCGCCTGGATGAACTCATTCATCGTGACCGTGGAGCGGCCGAGCTCGTGCTTGAAGTAATAGAGGACTGTCGCCGCCGCGTGCCGCACGAGGTCGGAATGCACGCCGTTGGCCGCCTCGCCGAGAACTTCCACGGTGATTTGCTCTGCGGAGCACGGAATGGCCGTGCCGTCCGGCTGCTCAAATGCCAGGCAGTGGGTATGTAGCTGTATCAAGTTTCACCTCCAGCCTCTTGACCGCTTCCACAAAGTCATCCGGCTCCTGAAACCGCCGGTAGATGCTCGCGAACCGCACATAAGCCACCTCGTCGAGTTGCCGCAGTTCCGACATCACCCGTTCGCCGACGGCCATTCCCGGCACTTCGTCGGCATACTTGTCGGCCAGGTCGGCGACGATGCGGTCCACGGCGTCGTCCACTGCCTGCGAACTGATGGGCCGTTTCTCGCACGCGCGCCGGATGCCCATCGCGAGCTTGTCGCGCGAGAACGGCTCGCGGCGCCCGTCGCGCTTGAGCACCATGAGCACCGACCGCTCAATCTGCTCGTAGGTCGTGAAGCGATGCGCGCACTCCATGCACTCGCGCCGACGGCGGATGGCGGTGCCTTCGCGCGACGCGCGCGAGTCAATCACCTTGTCTTCCTGGCAGCCGCACTTGGGACAACGCATGAGCAGAGTGGACCAAACCTGCGAAACTACTGCTAAATGTGGCGCGAGTTTGGTAGCACACAGCTAATTGGGGTGTCAAGGTGAGTTGCTGGCAAGTTGTTCACATTTGCCGAAAGCTGACCGCGGATCGATCGCATCCCGCCCGTTTCCGCGAAATCTAATCCGCGCGGTTCGCCGCCTGCCTTGACTCGACAATCCGCGCCGCCAATGATGCGCGCCGCTTTTGGCGAAACTGAACATGACTCGAATCACCGACATCCAAGCCCGCGAAATCCTCGACTCGCGCGGCAACCCGACCGTGGAAGTGGACGTGCAACTCTCCGGCGGCGCTGCCGGTCGCGCGGCGGTGCCGTCCGGCGCAAGCACCGGCGAACACGAAGCCCTCGAACTTCGCGACGGGGACATGAAGCGTTACTGCGGCAAGGGCGTGCTCAAGGCCCTCGCCAATGTCCGAACAAAGATTCTGCCCGCGGTTCGCGGCCTTGACGCGCTCGACCAGCCTGCCGTGGACGCCGCGATGCTCAAGCTCGACGGCACCGAAACCAAGTCGCGCCTCGGCGCCAATGCCATCCTCGCCGTCTCGCTCGCCAACGCGAAGGGCGCCGCCGCCGCGAGCGGCCAGCCGCTGTTCCGTTACATCGGCGGCCCCAACGCCAAGGTGCTGCCCGTCCCGATGGCCAACGTCATCAACGGCGGCGCGCACTCGGATGCGCCCATTGACTTCCAGGAGTTCATGATCGTGCCGCGAGGCTTCGACACGTTCTCGCGCGGTTTGCAGGCCATCACGGAGATTTTCCACGCACTCAAGGGCGTGTTGAAGAAGAAGGGACTCAGCACGGCCGTCGGTGATGAGGGCGGCTTCGCGCCGAAGCTCGACAGCGCCGAGGCAGCCATCGAGACCATCCTCGCGGCGACGCGCGACGCGGGCTACAAGGCCGGCAAACAAATCTTCCTCGCGCTCGATGTGGCGAGCAGCGAGTTCTACGACAAGGCCACCGACCGCTACGTCTTCAAGAAATCCACGGGCGAACGCCTCAAGCCCGAGGACATCGTGGACTTCTACGTCAAGCTGTGCCGCAAGTATCCCGTGGTGAGCATCGAGGACGGCTGCGCCGAGGGCGATTGGCGCGGCTGGAAGCTGCTCACCGAGAGGCTGGGCGCGACGACGCAACTCGTCGGTGACGACCTGTTCGTGACCAATGTGAAGTTCCTGCGCCGCGGCATCGAGACCGGCACGGCGAATTCGATCCTCGTGAAGGTGAACCAGATTGGCTCGCTCACCGAGACGCTCGACGCGGTCGAACTCGCGCAGACGAACGGCTACACCGCAGTGATGAGCCACCGCTCCGGCGAGACCGAGGACGCGACCATCGCGGACCTCGCCGTGGCGACCAACTGCGGGCAGATCAAGACCGGCTCGCTCTCGCGCTCCGACCGCAACGCAAAATACAACCAGCTCCTGCGAATCGAGCACCAGCTCGGCCGCAGGGCGGTCTATGGCGCCGGAAACTGAGCGGAGAACGCAGCGCAGAAACTAAATGGTTGACCAAACGGCGGCGGCGTGGGTTACTCTGGATGAACCCACAAGCGCATGCGCTCGCCCATGCCGTTCACTCCCCGCAAGACTGGCTTCACGCTCATCGAACTGCTGGTCGTCATCGCCATCATCGCCATCCTCGCAGGAATGCTCCTGCCTGCGCTCGCGAAGGCCAAGGCCAAGGCCGCGCGCATCAAGTGCGTCAGCAACCTCAAGCAGGTGACCCTCGCCTTCCACGTGTTCGCGAACGACAACGATGCGCGCATGCCCTATCGCACGCAGGGCAACTGGCTCACGGGCACGGCCGGACAGGTGGTGCCGGATGTCGCGCTCGGCGCGTGCCGCACCGTCCAAGCCGCGGGCGCGCGCTTCATCCGCAGCTCGGAGGCCGTGTTCGACACGTTCGGCTACATGTCCAACGAGATCGGCAGCGCCAAGGTGCTCATGTGCCCCGGCGACAAGCTGCGCCGGAACGTCATGGCAACGGATTGGGGCACGACCATCAACCCGCCCGCGACCATCGGCTACTTCGCCAATCCCAGCGGCACCGTGGTTCCACATCCGATCGCGGGCAACTTCGCACTCGACCGCGGCGCGGCGAGCTACGCCATCGGTTACGACGCCGACGAAACCAAACCGACCGTCCCGCTCGCGGGTGACGGGAATATCGGCCCCGGTATCTCAGCCAGCGCCCAATCGCCCTTGGTGCCGCCTTATGGCAGCGGGAACAACGGGCAGTCGGTGCAGTGTTACAACAGCCCGATGACGCCGTCGAACGGGCGTTACGGCGGACAATTCACAGTGAGCACGCCCAACTCCATCGCGTGGGTGCTCGGACTCAACTCGGGCAACATGGCCGGCGGCGCGGCGGCCCACCACGGCATCGCTGGGAATGTCTCGCTCTCCGACGGCAGCATCCAGCAATTCGACTCGTCCGGCTTCGACTCGATGCTCACGTTGTCCATCACGGCGGTGAACGGCACCACTGCCGGCGGCGCGTTCATCACGGGCGTGCTGCCGCAGTGAACTTCGCGCGCTGAGGATTCCGCCTCGGCGCGGTGCGGTGATGTCCGGCAAGCGCGACATCTTCCAACTTCCCACCGAAGTCCCCGCGCCGGTATGCTTCGCGCCCGTGGCCGAACCCATCATCGCCCCGTCCCTCCTCGCCGCGAACTACTCGCGCTTCGGCAGCGAGACGCAGCGCGCCGCCCGTTCGGGAGCCGAGTGGTTGCACCTGGACATCATGGACGGCCATTTCGTCCCGAACATCTCGTTCGGTCCCGAGGTCGTGCGCGTGGTGCGACCGCTGGCCAAGCGGCTGTTCTTCGACGTGCATCTGATGTGCTCGAAGCCGGAGATTCTCCTCGAACCCTTTGCCAAGTCCGGCGCGGACGGCATCACGATTCACGTTGAACTTGGCGACCGCGTCGAGCCGCTGCTGTGGAAAATCCGCTCGCTGGGTCTCAAGGTCGGGCTTGCGGTCAATCCACCGACCGCCATCGAGAATGCGCGTCCGTTCCTCGACAAGATTGACCTGTTGCTGGTGATGACCGTGAACCCCGGCTTCGGCGGACAGCCGTTCATCCACGAGTGCCTCCCGAAAATCCAGCAGGCCGACCGCTGGCGGCGCGAACACGGCCTCGCCTATCGCGTGGAGGTGGACGGCGGCATTCAGTTCCAGACCGCGGTCGAGTGCGCGCGGGTCGGCGCGGACATATTCGTGAGCGGCACGGGATTGTTCCGCAACCGCGACATGAAGGCGGCGGTGGCGAGGATGCGGAGGCTGGTTTCACAAGCCGCGACCTGAGCGCGGGACATCTCCCAAATGGGCACCATCCAATTCGGCACCGACGGCTGGCGCGCGGTCATCGCGGAAGATTTCACGTTTGCAAACGTCGAGCGTGTTGCGCAGGCGACCGCGGACTCTTGGAACGCCACTCCGATCGCGGGCACGGAAATGCGCGCCGTCGTCGGCTACGACCGGCGCTTCCTCTCGAACGAATTCGCCCAGCGCACGGCCGAGGTGCTCGCAGGCAACGGCTTCACCGTCACGCTGACGAACGCGCCCACGCCGACGCCCGCCGTGTCGTGGCTGGTGAAACAGCAGCGCGGCATCGGCGGCGTGATGATCACCGCCAGCCACAACCCGCCCGCGTTCAACGGCTACAAGCTCAAGGCGTGGTTCGGAGGTTCCGCGGATGGCGCGATCTGCAAGGCAGTCGAGGCGAAGCTCGGACAATCGCCCGTTCGCGCCGTGCCGCTCACCGATGCGAAGAAGTCCGGCAGCATCGAGGTTGCGAACATCCGCACAGATTACTTCAAGTCACTCACGTCGCTCGTGGACTTCAAGCTCATCGCGAAGTCGCGGCTGCGGTTTGCTCACGAGGCGCTCTTCGGTGTCGGCGCGGGTTGCTTCGATGAACTGCTCGCGGGCACCACCTGCCGCGTCACCACGCTCAACGCAACGCACGACCCGTTCTTCGGCGGCATCAACCCGGAGCCCATCGCGAAGAACTACGTCAAGAGCGCCGCGTTCCTCGCGAAGCATCCGCACGACCTCTGCCTCGTCACGGACGGCGATGCCGACCGCGTGGGCGGCATGGATGGCCGCGGGCGCGCGCTCTCGACGCACCAGATCATTTGCCTGCTGCTGCGCCACTTCATCGCGAACCGCCGCGCGACCGGCCGCGTGGTGAAGGCACTCACAACAACTTCGATGGTGGACAAGATGTGCGCCGCGCACGGCTTGCAGCTCGTCGAGACCGGCGTGGGCTTCAAATACATCGCCGCCGAGATGCTCAAGGGCAACGTGCTGCTCGGATTCGAGGAGAGCGGCGGCATCGGCTTCCCCGCGCACATCCCCGAGCGTGATGGCATCCTTGCCGGCCTGATGCTGCTCGAACTTCTCGCCACTGAACGCCGGCCGCTTGTGAAACTGCTCGCGGGATTGGAGAAGGAATTCGGCCCGCACCGCTACGCGCGGATTGACACGCACTTCCCGCAGGAGAAGCGCGCCGCGCTCATGGACTTCTGCAAGACAAACCCGCCAGCCAAACTGCTCGCGTCGCCGCTCGCCGATGTGAAGACCTACGACGGCGTGAAGTTCTGCGCCGCCGACGGCTCGTGGTTGATGCTGCGCGGCTCCGGCACCGAGCCCATCCTGCGCATTTACGCCGAGGCGAAGTCGGACGCCGGCGCGCGGAAGCTGTTGAAGGCGGGCGTGCGGCTGACGAGACAGGTATAGCCGGAACGATGCAGTTCACGGTGCGGTTCACTTCAACGCGGAGACGCAGAGGACGCAGAGAAACGCAGAGTTGAACCAAGCGTTTGCGGGCACCGATTGGTGATTGTCACTGGCTGTCCCTCAGCGATTCTTTGCGCCCTTTGCGTCTTTGCGTTGAAGCGGGCCGGCGCAATGCCAACAGCGTCGTTCCGGTTTGGCCGGCGCGCGAATTCGTCCGGCCGCCCTGTGCAAGCGCCGCGCCCGCGCGAGCCTTTCCGTGAAAGCGAAGAAGAAAAAGTTGGCGTTGCCCCGCCGCCGCTGGCAAATCAACCCGGTGACGCGCGTGACGCCGTCGCGCCGCGCCTATTCGCGGCCGCGCGCGAAGCAGGATTTGCACAAAGACGATGAGCAGTGACAAGAAGCCCGTGTTGCGACTCGGCCTGCCCAAGGGCAGCCTGCAGGACGCGACGCTCGAGAAGTTCGCCAAGGCCGGATTCAACATCTCGGCCAGCAGCCGCTCCTACATCCCCTACGTGGACGACGAGGAATTGCAGGTCCGGCTCATCCGCGCGCAGGAAATCAGCCGCTACGTCGAGCACGGTTATCTCGACGCCGGCATCACCGGCCACGATTGGATCGTCGAGAACGGCTCCAAGGTCCACGAGGTCGGCGAGTTCATCTTCAGCAAAGTTTCGCGCCAGCCCACGCGCTGGGTTCTCTGCGTGCCGGTAACTTCTCCGGTGAAGTCCGTGAAGGACCTCGCGGGCAAGCGCATCGCCACCGAGGTCGTCCGCCTCACACGCGCCTACCTGCGCAAGCACAAGGTCAAGGCCAAGGTCGAGTTTTCCTGGGGCGCGACCGAGGTGAAGGCGCACGAACTGGTGGACGCCATCGTTGAGGTCACCGAAACCGGCTCGTCGCTTCGCGCGAACAACCTGCGCATCGTGGACACGCTGCTCACGTCCACGCCGAGGCTGATTGCCAATCACGCTTCATGGAAGGACTCGTGGAAGCGCCGCAAGATCGAGACGCTCGCGATGCTGTTGCGCGGCGCGATGGAAGCCGAGGCGAAGGTGGGCCTCAAGATGAACATCGCAGAGAAAAACCTCGCCGGCCTTCTCGCGAGCCTGCCCGCGCTGCGCAACCCGACCATCGCGCACTTGAGCCAGCCCGGATGGGTCGCCGTCGAGACCATCATTGACGAGCGCGTCGTCCGCGAGCTCATCCCGCAGCTCAAGGCCGCGGGCGCGGAAGGAATCATTGAGTATCCGCTCAACAAGGTAGTATACTGACCGCCGACCTGAACACGCTATGGGTTCACTGAAGAAGCGCCGCAAGGCGAAGATCAACAAACACAAGCGGCGCAAGAAGCTCCGCCTGCATCGTCACAAGAAGCGCACCTGGCAGAAGTAGGCGCTTCGCGCCCCTGCCGCGCACAGGCCCCGCGGTTCCGCTCGGAACCGCGGCGGCCGTCTCCATCCATGGGGCAATTCCTCCCAACTCCCGCCCTCGCCGCCGCTGCGGTCGCGCTGCTTGCCGCCGCGTGCAGCAGCACCGGCCCGCGCAAGGACGGAACCGCCGCCGCATCCGCCGCACCACCGGCGGCGAAGCGCAGCACCGCCGCGGTCGCGGACAAGGAAGCCGCTGCCGCGCAGGTCGAGTCCCGTTCGCAGGCTCTCGCGCACTACGCCACCGGCGTGAGCCTCGAACTTCAGGGCAAGAGCGACGCGGCGCTTGAGGAATTCCTGCTCGCGGCAATCGGCGACCCGGCGAACGAGGAACTTGTGCTCGACGTTGCGCGCCGCCTGCTTCGCAAGCGGGACGACCCCTCGTCGGACAAGGCGCTGGCGCTGTTGCGCAAGGCCGCGGAGCAACCGTCGGCCTCGGCCGCGGTGGACGCCTTGAACGGCGCGGCGCTCACGCAGGCCGGCCGGCTTGAGGAAGCGCTCGTGGCAAGCCGTGCCGCGATTCGCAAAGATCCAAGCCAGATCCAAGGCTGGCACAGCGCGGCGCAGGTCCATCTCCAGGCCAAGCGTCCCACCGACGCGCTCAAGGTCATTGACGACGCCGCGAAACTCCCCAAGCCCGGTCTCGCGTTCCTCACGGACCTCGCCGACCTCTACGGCATGTGGCTTCGCGCGAACGCCGACCAGCTCGAAAAGGTGAAACTCCGCCTGCTCGCGGTGCTCGAAGAAGCTGCCAAACTCCAGCCGACCTCGCCGGCCATTGTTCAGCGGCTTGCCGAGAACTACCGGCTCGCGGGCGAGTTCGCCAGGGCGGCGGACCTGTATGCCGGCCTGCTCAGGCGCTTCCCGGACCAGCCCGCGCTGCGCGAGCGGCTCATTGATCTCTACATCCGGGGCAACGACCACAAGGCCGCGACCGAGCAGCTCGAGGGCGTGCTGCGCCAGAATCCGGGCAACGCGCAGGCGCACTTCCTCCTGGGCGCCATCGCACACGAGCAGAAGGACAACGACAAGGCCATTGAACGCTTCGAGCGTGCTCTGCGGCTCGACCCGGACCTCGATCAGGCCTACTGGGAACTCGTGTCCGTCCGCTTCGCGCAGGACAAGAACAAGGAGGCGCTCGACGTGCTCGCGCGGGCGCGGCAGCGGTTTCGCAACAGCTTCGTCCTCGAATTCTACACCGGCCTCGCGCACAGCCGGCAGAAGGACTACGCGAAAGCCGTCGCGCACCTGTCCACCGCGGAGGAACTCGCGAAGAAGTCCGACCCGGCCCGGCTCACGCACATCTTCTACTTCCAGCTCGGCGCGGCACACGAGCGCAACAAGAACATCAGCGAGGCCGAGCGCTACTTCGAGCAATGCCTCAAGATGCAACCCGACTTCGCCGAGGCGCTCAACTACGTCGGCTACATGTGGGCCGAGCGCGGCGTGAACCTCGACCGCGCGAAGGTCATGATCGAGCAGGCGGTGAAGCAGGACCCGGAGAACGCGGCCTTTCTCGACAGCCTCGGCTGGGTGCTCTTCAAGCTCGGCAAGCACAAGGAGGCGCTCGACTGGCTGCTCAAGTCCGAGAAACACCTCAAGGAACCCGACGCCACCATCCATGACCACATCGGCGACGTTTACCTCACGCTCAACAAGCCCGACCTCGCCCGCGAACAGTGGCGCAAGGCGCTGACCATCGAGCCCGACAACGCGGACATCCGCAAGAAGCTCGACCCGCCCCAGCCCAAGTGAGGAGCCGAGGCGTGCCCCACCGCTTCAAGCACCACTACACTGTCGCCGAGGCGCGCGCCCTGCTCCCGAAAGTCCGCCTCTGGCTCGAACGCGCGCGGCGCGGCAGCCGCGAGTTCGCGCAGATCGAGGCGCGGCTCGGCGAATTGCTCGAGTCCGGCGCGGACGCCGGCGGCGATCTCGTCCACCGCTGGCTCAACGCGCTGACCGGCCTGCGCGACATCATTCGGGAATTTCACAGCCGCGACATCCAGATCAAGGAACTCGACCGTGGGCTTGTGGACTTCCCGGGTTTTGTCGGCGGGCGCGAAGTGTTCCTCTGCTGGGAAGAGGGCGAGGAGGACATCGAGTTCTGGCACGACTTGGACTCCGGCTACGCGGGCCGCACACGGCTCGACTGAAACAGCCCTCGGCAGTGGGGGGCCAGGAGGCACCGAAAAGGAAGAGTGCACTGGCCCTTGCGAGTGCCAGGCTCATGAATGTTGTCGGCAGCGCTTATGGGACACTGCCAGTGGGGATCAACGGCCACAAGGTCGCCTACCCCTGCCCATTCGAGCCACGTCGCGCCACGGGCCGAGATAACGCTTGGCGCGCGCGGCCCACAACCGTGGAAACGCGCCAGCCACGATTCCACTTTCCTCCTCCGTCCTCCATCCTCCATCCTCGCCGCGTCCATGGCCGAGCCCGCGCCCAATCCGGAGCTGCTGCCCTCGCTGCGCCGACTGGTGCGCGGGCTGTCGGTTCTCTTTTGGGGGCTGCCCTTCGCGCTGCTCTCCTGCGCGCACGTCGCCACGTGGGAATGGCTCCGCGCCGCCGGCGTCGTGCCCGCCATCGCCGGCACGGGCATGCTCTTCTACGGACTGGGCGAGATGGGCCGCTTCCAGCGGCAGGAGCGCGTCTGGCAGCAGGCGCTCGAACGCGCGCGCATCGCGGCCTTCATCAACTTCGGCCTTTCGCCGTTTGTGTTCTGGTATAACAAGATGTCCAGCGAGGTGACGTTTCAGTTCGCCGTCGGCCTGCTCGCGCTCTCGGGCATCGTGTTCCTCTTCAATCTCAACCTTGTGTTGCAGCGGCTCGCGGCGATGCTGCCGGACGAAACGCTGCGCGCGGACACGCGGCTCTTCACGGCGCTCAACCTCGGCGTGCTGCTGGGCGTCGTGGCGATGGCCGCGCTCTACTTCGCGCTGCGCGAGGTGGACGCGCTGCCGCCCTCGGTGGCAGGCGTGCTCGAACTGGTTCGCGAAGCGCGCGGCGCCGTCGCGCTCGGGTTCGTGCTGCCGCCCGTCGCGCTGACGATGAGCCTGCTGTGGAAATTGAAGGAGACCGTGGTCGCGAGCGTGTATCAACCGCCGCCCCCCTGACTTCCGGGCTACTTGGTCTGCTGCCGCGCCGCGTTGAGGCGCTGGGCGGTTTCCATGTGCGCGCGGGCTTCGGCGGTGCGGCCCAAACGCGTGAGCGCCTGCGCAAGGTTGAAGTGGCCTTCCACTGAGTTCGCGTCGAGTTTCAATCCCGCCTCGAAGTGACGGGCGGCGTCCGCGGCATTGCCTGATTGGAGCAGCAGCGCGCCCAGATTGAATCGCGCCGGCGCAAGGTCCGGCTCGATCGCGACGGCGGCCTCGAACGCCGCGAGCGCCTCGGCCTCGCGGCCTTGCCCGTGGAGGAGGTTGCCCAGCGTGAACCACGCCCCGCCGTGACGCGGCTCAACCCGCAACGCGTCCTTGCATGCCGCCAGCGCTTCGGGCACGCGGCCGAGGTCGGCCAGCACGTTCGCCAGATGGTAACGCGGCCCTGCGAGCGAGGGCGCCGCCGCGCTCACATCGCGAAGGAACGCGGCCGCTTCTTCGGCGCGCCCAAGTTGTCCAAGCAGCGCGACGAGATTCTCGAGCGCGCGCGGATGGCCGGGGTTCGACCGGACCGCCTGCTTCAGCGTCGCGACGCCTTCCTCCTGTCGTCCTTGAAGCGCCAGCGCGGTGCCGAGGGCGGCAAGCGTGGCCGCGTCGCCCGCCAGCAAGGCGCGCGCGCGTTCCAAGCTCGCGAGCGCCTCGCGGCTGCGCCCCGCGGCGATCAAGGCGCTGCCGAGGCTTTGGTGCGCCTCCGCAAGCAGGTGCGCGGGCATGCGCTTGAGCTCGTGCGACCGCTCGCGAAAACGCAGGCACGCCTCGTAATGCAAGACCGCCTCCGCAAACCGTCCTCGATGAGCGAGCGCCGCGCCGAGGTTCATGTGCGCGATGTCGCTGCCGCCCGTCACCGCGATGGCGCGTCGGAAGAGCGATTCGCTGTTGCGCCAGAATGGAAGCTGGAAGGTGGTGAAGCCGATGCAGGCAAGCAATGGAGCGCACGCGAGCGCGAACCTGAACCACGATGCCCAATTGCGGCGGGCCGCCAATTCACTCACGCCCCAAACCGCGGCGAGGAACAGGCCGACCAGCGGCACGTAAGTGTAGCGGTCCGCCACCGCTTGCACGCCTCCCTGCACAATGCCGATGACCGGAACCAACGTCCCAAGAAACCAGAACCAGCCGACAAGTTCCCACGGGCGGCGCTTCCACTGGGAAACCGCGCGCCAAGTGACCGCGGCCAGCAGCGCGGCGGCGAGAAACACTTTCCAACCCTCGTAGGAGAGAGGAAGCGGATAGAAGACGGCCAAGCGCTCGGGCCAGACGGTCATGAACAGGTAGCGCACGTAGCCGACCGTGGCGTTCGCGATCCGGAAGTCGAATGGGAGCCTGCTGTTGATCTCCAGCAGCCCGGTCATCTGCGCGGTGAAGACCCCTTCCAACGTGAAAAATGCGGCGAGCAGGAACAGTGGCGTCTTCTCGAGTGCGAGTTGGAGCACGCGCGCGGCCACGGCCACGCGGCGCGCGGCGGCGGGATTCACCGCGAGCGCGTCCTTCATCCGTCCCAGCGGCCAGAAGTCCAGCA